>Ga0228536_1000268_pt1 | contig 120724 bp, 107 predicted proteins | sample SJ1Smetagenome_FD_168611 | JGI IMG/M metagenome (GOLD analysis project Ga0228536, IMG submission 168611) | Enriched culture of PCE-dechlorinating microbial communities from Ithaca, New York, USA - SJ1.S | ecosystem: Engineered > Modeled > Simulated communities (microbial... > Unclassified...
GGTGGTCATGTCCGTTCCTCCTTGGGTTGAATGAGTGCTTTGCATCTCTCCTTCTAACCCAGCCGGAGACGGCATGGCCACCAACTCTTGATGGTCTACCCTGTCAGGTTATATCCATCACAGCACAGTCTATTCCTGGCCCAGGAAACGCAGCGCCACCCCTCCCGCCACCTGGCCGCTGAGGGCCAGCTCGGCGTAGAAGCGCTCCAGGCCCCGGAGCTCCTCCGGACCCAGGCCGTAGCGCAAGCGGGTGAAATAATCCCGATAATAGGCCGGGTCGCCGCCCAGGCGGCGGGCGGCTTCGATGGCGCAGCCGGCCGTGTCGGCCACGCCCTGGTCCCGGGCGGCCAACAGCCGTTGGTGCAGGCGGGCCAGGGCCTGGGGCTGACTCTCGGCCGTTTCGCGCCGCGCCAGCCACAGGGCGTAGACCAGGGGCTGGCCGGTCCACACCTGCCACAGTGCCCCGAAATCCAGCACCACCGGCCAGGCCCCGGAGCGGGCCTCGTTCAGCGCCCGGTCGCCGATGCGCAGCCGGGCCACCAGTTGGCTGGCCTCCCCCTGCCCTTCTCCCACCACCCGGCAATCCAGGTTCCAGAGCCGGGCCAGGAAGACGCGCAACAGGGCCACCGAGGTCTCGGACTCGAAAGGGGCCTCGATGACCCCGCCGGCCCATTGGCTGCGCGGACGGTCGGAGAGCAGCAGCACGCTGCCCACCGGCCCCCGGGTGGAGAGCCCCAGATCGGGCAGGATCAGGTAGTCTCCCGGCTGACGGGCGTACTCCAGCGAGGAGACCTCGGCCAGGTCCAGTTCCCCGGAACGCAAACCCTGGTTCAGGGCGCTGGGCACGGCCGGGGTTTCCTGAAACAGCTCGGGGTCGGGCTCCAGGTGGAGGTGGACCGGCAGCACGTTGACGAAGTTGATGCGGCCGAAACGCAAGGGGGGCATGGGCGATCCTCGCGCGGGGGAGCGTCGACCCGCCGGCTGGGGGTGGTGGAGCTTTGGTGCGCGCCTGGCTTTGGGGTAAACTTACCTAGTCTTGCCGCCGCCAGCCAGCCCAAGGAGAACCATGCCCCGGCCGTCCCGCCTTCGCCGATTCGCGGTAGTGTCGCTGGTGGCGCTGGGTCTGGCCCTGGCCTGGTCGGCCTGGCAGGTGGCCCGGCCCTGGCTCGACGACCTGGCCCGGGTCAACCCCCGCGAGACCGCCCTGATGCGCCTGCGGGCCGAGGCCTGGGCGGCGGCGGGGCAAAAGGTCCGCCTGCGCCAGACCTGGGTGGCCTACGAGCAGATCGCGCCGGTGCTGGTGCAGGCGGTGCTCATCGCCGAGGACGACCGCTTCCTCCGCCACGCCGGCTTTGACCTGCGCATGCTGAAACTGGCCTTTTCCCGCAACCTGGAGGCTGGCGACGCCAAGTACGGAGCCAGCACCATCACCCAGCAACTGGCCAAGAACCTGTACCTTTATCCCCAACGCAGCCTGTGGCGCAAGTTCAACGAGGGCCTCCTGACCCTGGGTCTGGAGGCCAGCCTGTCCAAGCGCCGCATCCTGGAGCTGTATCTGAACCTGGTGGAATGGGGTCGGGGCGTCTTTGGGGTCGAGGCGGCGGCGCGGCATTATTATGGCTGCCGCGCCCGCGATCTGGCCGCCGGCCAGGCCGCCCGCCTGGCGGCCATGCTGCCCGCGCCCCTGCGCTGGGACCCGCGCCGGCCCACCCCCTATCTGGAGGCCCGCGCCCGGCGGATATTGGGCGAGATGCGCCAGCGGGGCCTGGGCCGCCTCTGGCGCTGAGCCCGGGACGACTAATCCCAGGTGCGGCGGTCGTCGATGACCTTGCCGCCCGGGGCCAGGCTGCCCGGGGCCACGAACTCCACCTCGCCGCTGACCCGGAGCACCTCCTTGAGACAGGCCTCCATGGCCCCCTTGAGCTGGCTGGCGTCGGCCGGGGCTTCCCGAAGTTCGCAAACCAGGGTCATGGCGTCCTTGTGCCCTTCCCGGCTCACCACCAACTGATAGGCGGCGACCTGGGGGAATTTCTGGGCCACCTGCTGCACCCCGCCGGGATGCACGAACATGCCCTTGATCTTGGTCACCTGGTCCACCCGGCCCATGATCCGGGTCAGCTTGGGGGCGGTGCGACCGCAGGAGCAAGGCTCGTTGGTGTAGGACGACAGGTCGCCGGTGCCGAAACGGATCAGGGGATAGGCGTGGTCGAAGACGGTGGCCACCACCTCCCCGGGCTCGCCCTCCCCCACCGGCTGGCCGGTCTCGGGGTCCACCACCTCCACCACGCAGTCCTGGGCGAAGTGCATGCCGCCCATATGGAAGCACTCATAGCTGAGGCAACCCACGTCGGCGGTGCCGTAGGACTGACGGATGACCATGCCCAGGCGCTGTTCCAGGGAGGCGCGCAGGCTCTCGGGCAGCATCTCGGCCGCCACGAAGGCCACCTTGAGCTGGAGGTCCTTTTTTAGGTCCAGGCCCAGTTCCTCGGCCCGGTCGGCGATGGTGGCCAGGAAGCTGGGGGTGCCCAGGTAGCCGGCCACGCCCAGCTCCCGCATGATCTGGATCTGCATCTCGGTGTTGCCCACCCCGGCCGGCACCGAGACGCAGCCCACCAGGTTCAGGCTGGCGTCCAGCCAGAAGGCGAAGGGCACCAGGTTGAAGTTGAAGGTGACCTGGGCGATGTCGCCTCGGCGGAACCCGGCCGCGAAAAAGGCCTGGGCCCAGCGGTCGTCGCTGTAGACCTTCTCGCCCGGCTCGTAGATGGGGCCGGGCGAGACGTAGATGCGCGAAAGCTTGTCGATCTGCTCGCCCACCAGGCCGCCGAAGGGCAGGCCGGCGCGCTGGAGCTTGACCAGGTCGGCCTTCTCGGTGATGGGCAGGCGGGCCAGGTCGGCCACGCCCTGGATGTCCCCGGGCTCGGCCCCCACCGAGGCCATCTTGTGGGCAAAGGCCGGGGCGTGGGCAAAGGCGTGGGCCACGATCTCCCGCACCCGGCGGTCCAGGTACTCCTGGCGGGCCTGGGGGTCCATGGTCTCCAGATCGGGGCGCAGATAGCCGGAACGGCGGTCTTTCTCAGCCATGGTCGACTTCTCCCCAACAAAAGGAGTGGGCAGGCCGGGGCCTGGCGCACAGCGGCGCGGTATCACCCCGGAGGCCAGAGCGTGGAAGCGTGGGCCCGGCCCGAACCAGCCAAGGCTCGGGTCGGGGCCGCGCGTCCCGACTCTGGCGCTTTCGCGGCCAGGGACGGCCGCCTCTTACTCTTTCGCGGGCCAGGACGGCCCGCGCGAGGAGCGGCGATTAGCCGCGACCCGGAGGCCGGGCGCGATTCATTCGCGCCGGCCGAGCACCCGAGCGGCCAAGGACGGCCGCCTCTTACTCTTTCGCGGGCCAGGACGGCCCGCGCGAGGAGCGGCGATCAGCCGCGACCCGGAGGCCGGGCGCGATTCATTCGCGCCGGCCGAGCACCCGAGCGGCCAGGGACGGCCGCCTCTTACTCTTTCGCGGGCCAGGACGGCCCGCGCGAGGAGCGGCGATCAGCCGCGACTCGGAGGCCGGGCGCGATTCATTCGCGCCGGCCGAGCACCCGAGCGGCCAGGGACGGCCGCGAGGGAGGATTAGGTCAGCCACCGCTTGCGGCGCTTGTAATGCTTCACGTCGCGGTAGGAGCGCTTGGTGCCCATGTCGGTCATGCCCAGGTAGAAGCGCTTGACGTCCTCGTTGTTCTTGAGCTTCTCGGTGCTGTCGTCCAGCACGATCTTGCCGTTTTCCATGATGTAGCCGTGATGGGCGATGTTCAGGGCCATGCGGGCGTTTTGCTCCACCAGCAGGATGGTGGTGTTCAGCTCCTGGTTGAGCTTGACGATGATCTCGAAGATCTCGCCCACCAACAGCGGGCTCAGGCCCAGGCTGGGTTCGTCCAGCATCATCAGCTTGGGCCGGGCCATCATGCCCCGGCCGATGACCAGCATCTGCTGCTCGCCGCCGGAAAGATAGCCGGCCAGGCCGGTCTCGCGCTCCTTGAGTCGGGGGAAATAGTGGTAGACGCGGTCGATGCGCCGGTCCAGCTCGCCACGATTGCATTTCTGGGTGTGGGCCGCGGCGACGAGATTCTCGCGCACGGTCAGATCCTCGAAGACCCGGCGGCCTTCCATCACCTGGAAGACGCCCCGGCGCACGATCTGCTCGGCGTCCAGGTGGTTGATCTTCTCCCCGTCAAACTCGATGGTCCCGTCGGTGACCTCGCCCTCCTCGGTCTTCAACAGGCCGCTGATGGCCTTGAGAGTCGTGGACTTGCCGGCGCCGTTGGCCCCCAACAGGGCCACGATCCGGCCCTGCTCCACTTGCAGGGACAGGCCCTTGAGCACCAGGATCACGTCGTCGTAGATGACCTCGATGTTGTTGACCGACAACAGCGGCGGCATGCGTCTCTCCCCGAGGCGGGGACGGGGGCCGCGCGGCCCCCGTCCCCGCCGAAGTTGGCTACTTGCCCACGTCCTTGGCCTCGCGGGGCATGGTCACTTCCTTTACCTTCTCCATCTTGCCGCCCTGGCCCACGGTGTAGATGGTCAGGGTGGTGTTGGGGCGATGGTCGGTCTTGGTGTAGGTGATGGGCGCGGTCAGGCCGCCGGTGTCGAAGTCCTTGATGGTCTCCAGGGCGGCCACCAGGCCGGGACCGTTGAGCTGGCCGGCCTTCTTGGCCCGCTTCAGGCCCTCGGCCATGACCAGGTTGGAGACCCAGCTCTTGACGAAGTGCAGGGTGTAGGGCTTGCCGCCGGCCGCTTCCATGACGGCCTTCATGCCCGGCACGTCGGCTCCGAAGGGGGCCACCGGCACCATGCCGTAGGCGCGACCCACGGCGGCGTCGCCGGCCAGCTTGGCCAGGTTCTCGTCAAAGCCCCAGCAGTTGATGACGAACTTGGTGCGCAGGCCCAGCTTGGCCGCGTCCTTGATGATGACCGCGGTGCTGGCGGTGGTGCCGCCGATCCAGGCGAAGTCCGGGTCGAACTGCTTCATGTGCAGCAGCTGGCTGGTGGCGTCGATGGCCTTCAGGTCCACGATCTCGTCGGGACCGATCTCCAGGCCCACTTCCTCGGCGTAGGCCTTGCCGGCCGGGATGGGGTTCTTGCCATAGGGGTGGTCGGGATAGATGAAGACGAACTTCTTGGCCCCGCTGTCCTTGGCGAACTTGATGGCGGCGCGGATGGAGGTGGAATAGTCGGTGCCGATGAAGAAGTTATAGGGGGTTTCCTTGGGATCGGTGAGATTGCCGTCATAACTGGCGCTGAAGAAGACCACCTTGTCCTTGTTGACCAGGGGTCGCAGGGCGTTGGTGTCGCCGGTGCCCCAGCCCTGGATCACGAAGACCTTGTCCACCGAGAGATACTTCTTGTAGAGGTTCACGGCCTCGGGAATCTTGTAGGCATAGTCGTTGGGTATCAGCTTGACCATGTCGCCGTCGATCCCGCCCTGGGCGTTGAGGTATTTCTCGGCCGCCACGGCGCCCTCGCCGTAGTCCTTGCCCACGTCCGAGGTGGGTCCGGTGATGTCGAAGATGCCTCCGACCTTGATCTCCCCGGCCAGGACCGCCGGGGCCCAGAGCAGCCCCAGGGCCGCCGTCACAACCGCCAACCATGCCAATCGCTTCATGCTCCACTCCCTTCCTTGCAGTGACCTGATCGGGAACGCGCGCCAAGGCGTCGTCCCCGCCTCCCTCGGGGGCCGCCGCCGGCCGGCGGCGGGTTGGGCGCTGGCCCTGGCCGGGCCGGACCCTCTCAATACGAAAAGGGCCACAGCCTCCAGTATGAGCGCACGGTGTGCCAGCGCGCGGCCAAACCGTCGGGTTCGAACACCAGGAACAGGATGACGATCAGGCCGAAGACCATCTCGCGCAACGAGGCGAAGATGCCGAAGATGTTGGGATAGATCTCGGTCAGCGCCTCGGCCGGGATGCGCAGCAGCTCCGGCAGCACCACGAAGAAAATGGCCCCGAAGATCCCGCCCAGCACATGGCCCAGACCGCCGACGATGATCATGGCCAGGTATTGCACGCTCAGCCACATGGTGAAGTGCTCGTCGCTGATGATGGTGATGTAGAAGGCCCAGAGGCCGCCGGCGATGCCCACCATGAACGAGCTGATGCCGAAGCTCATGATGCGGTACTTGAACAGGTTGACCCCGATCACCTCGGCCGCCAGGTAGCGGTCGCGCACCGCCACGAAGGCCCGTCCGGTGCGGGTGCGGGCCAGGTTCTTGAGGTAGAGGGTGGCCAACACCGCGAAGGCCAGGGCCAGGTAGTAGAAGCTGCGGTCGCTGTCGAAGGTGAAATCGATGCCCAGCCCCTCGAGGTTGGCCGAGGGCACGATCAGGCCGGCGCTGCCGCCGGTGAGCCCCTCCCAGTTGCGCATGGCGTAGTCCAGGATGAACTGGGCGGCCATGGTGGCGATGGCCAGGTACAAACCGCGCAGGCGCAGGGAAGGCAGTCCGAAGACCATGCCCACCGCCGCGGCCATCAGCCCGGCCGCGGGCAGGGCCAGGAAAAAGGGCCAGCCATGGTTGGCCAGGATGCCGGCGGTGTAGGCCCCCACCCCCATGAAGGCGCCGTGGCCCAGGGAGATCTGGCCGGTGTAGCCGGTCAAGAGGTTCAGGCCGTGCGCCCCCACGACGTAGATGAAGATCAGGTTCAGCATGTTGGTGAGGTTCAGGCCCAGGAAGGTGTTGGCCTGGTCGGCGTAGAGCGGGAAGGTGAGCAGGACGATGAACAGCAACGCCATCCAGGCCTTGAGCCAGGTGGTCTGGAAGATGGCGTCATCCTTCTCGTAGCTGCTGAAGAACAATCCGCAGGGCATGGGCCAGCCTCTTTCGCTGGGGGGTGGGGCGGGGGTCTAGACCCGCTCGATCTCCTTGATGCCGAACAGGCCGTAGGGCTTGACCATCAGGATGATGATGAGCACGATGAATGGCGCGATCTCCTTGACGCCACCGCCCAGGTAGACGTCCAGGTAGCTGCCCATGATGTTCTCCAGCACCCCGATGGTCAGACCGCCGATGATGGCCCCGCCGATGGACTCCAGCCCGCCCAGGATCACCGCCGGGAAGACCTTGAGGCCAAAACCGGCCAGGGCGCTGTTGATGCCGTTGATGTTGCCCACCAGGATGCCGCCCACCGCCGAGACCAGGGCCCCGATGGACCAGGAGATGGCGAAGACCTTCTTCACGCTGATGCCCATGCTCTGGGCGACGACCTGGTTGTTGGCCACCGCCCGCATGCTGATGCCCACCCGGGTGAACTTGAAGAAGGCGGCGAAGACTCCCAGGAACAGGCAGGCGAAGCCGATGGTCCAGAGGTAGACCTCGCTGACCCGCACGAAGCCGAAGTGCAGGGCCTTCTGGCTGAAGATCGGCGGGTCGAAGACCATGATCTGGGTGCCCCAGATGATGGTGACCAGGCTCTTGAGCACCGTGGCCAGGGCGATGGTGATCATGATCACGCTGATGATGGGCTCGCCGATCATGGGGCGCAGGATCAGGCGCTCCAGGACCACGCCCATCAGCACGCTGAAGCACATGGTCAGGAGGAAGGCCGCCACGATGGGCAGGCCCAGGCCGGAATAGAACCACAGGCAGACATAGGCCCCCACCAGCACGAACTCGCCCTGGGCGAAGTTGATGATGCTGGTGGACTTGTAGATCAGGGCGAAGCCCATGGCCACCAGGGCGTAGACGCTGCCGATGACCAGGCCGGTCACGATGAGCTGGACGAACTGCTCCATGCTTGCTTGCCTCGCTGAGGGTGGGAAGCCGCGGCCTAAACCCGGCCTAGTGCACCGGCTTCCAGAATTGCCACCACTTGCGCTCCTCCTCCAGGGCGTATTGGTCCAGGGCCTTCATCTGGCGGATCTGGAGGTCGGTCTTGATGGTGGCCACCTTGCCGTCCTGGTAGCGGATCTCGCTCTCCACGTGGACCTGGCCGGCGTCGCTGTAGAGCGCCTCGATCTCCTGGGCGTAGCGCTGGGCGATGAACTTGCGCCGCAGCTTGCGGGTGCGGGTCAGCTCCTCGTCGTCGGGGTCGAACTCTTTGTAAAGCAGCAGGAATTTGCCCACCCGGGCCTTCTCGGGCAGCACCCGGTTGACCCGCACCACCTCGCGCTCGATCAGGTCGTAGACCTGGGGCTTGGCCGCCAGGTCGGTGTAGGTGGTGTAGCCGATGCGGTGCTCCTCGGCCCACTTGCCGGTGTTCTTGTAGTCGATGCAGATCATGGCGGTCAGGTAGTCGCGTTCGTGCCCCAACACGATGCACTCCACGATGTAGGGGCAGAACTTGAGCTTGTTCTCGATGAACATCGGCGAGAAGCGCGCCCCGCTCCTGAGCCGCATCAGGTCCTTGATGCGGTCGATGCACACCAGTTGGCCGCCCTCGGTGAGATAGCCGGCGTCGCCGCTGTGCAGCCAGCCCTCCACGATGGTTTCGCGGGTGGCCTCGTCGTTCTTGAGGTAGCCCTGGAACAGGGCCGGCGAGCGGGAGACGATCTCGCCCACTCCCTCGGGATCGGGGTCGAAGATCTGCACCTCGGTGTCGGGGATGGGCTGGCCCACGCTGGTGAAGTCCACGTTGCCGGAGCGGTGGATGCAGCTGATGCCGCTGATCTCGGTCTGGCCGTAGATCTGCTTGAGGTTGACCCCGCAGGCGTGGAAGAAGCGGAACACGTCCGGCCCCAGGGCCGCGCCGCCGGTGCTGGCGCTGCGGATGTTGGAAAATCCCAGACGGTCCTTGAGGGCGCGGAAGAGCAGCCAATAGCTCAAGGTGTACATCAGCTTCCAGGCCAAAGGCGGGTTTTGCTTCTCGAAATGGAAATCGGCCAGCCGGTAGCCGATGGGCATGCACAGGCGATAGACGAAGCGCTTGAACCAGCTGGCGTCCAGGTGTTTGACCATCACCGAGCGCGACATCTGCTCCCAGACCCGGGGCGGGCTGAAGACCACGTTGGGGCCGATCTCGTAGAGATCCTGCATGGCCGTCTCGGGCGATTCGGGGAAGTTGACCGTGAAGCCGATGGCCAGGGCGGTGGCCACGCTCATCATCTGCTCGCCGATCCAGGGCAGGGGCAGGAAGCTGACGAACTCGTCATTGGGCAGCTTGGGGTCGACCTGGTTGAGGTTCAGGGCCATTTTCAGCATGTTGCGGTGGGTCAACAGCGAGCCCTTGGGAAAGCCGGTGGTGCCGGAGGTGTAGGCCACCAGGGCCACGTCCTCCGGGGTCAGGCGGGCCACCGATTGCTCGTAGAAGCCGGGATGCTCGGCCTCGAACCGGCGGCCCAACTCCTCCACCTCTGGAAAGAAGATCAGCAGCGGGTCGTCGTAGTGGCGCATGCCCTTGGCGTCGGTGTAGATCACCTTCTTGAGGTTGGGCAGCTTCTCCTTCATGTCCAGGACCTTGTCGGTCTGCTCCTGGTCCTCGGCCACCACGAAGCGCGCCCCGCTGTGCTCGATGACGTAGGCCACCTCGGTCAGGATGGAGTCCTGGTAGATGCCCAGGGGCCGGCCCTTCAGGGACTGGGCGGCCAGTTCGGCGTAGACCCATTCCGGGCGGTTGTCGCCGATGATGGCCAGGGCGTCGTCGTCGGCAAAGCCCAGGGCGGCCAGGCCCAGGGCGAAGTGCTTGACCCGCTGGTGGTATTGCCGCCAGCTGACGTCCTGCCAGATGCCGTACTCCTTCTCGCGCAGGGCCACCTTGTCCTGGCCGAACTTCTCCGCGTTTTGTTTCAGCAGAAGCGGCAGGGTCCAGTCGGCGATGTCAACGCCCGGCTCTTGGGCCTTGATGTAGGTCAGCGGCACTGCGGGTCATCTCCTGGCTGCGGAATTTTCATGAACAGCGGCGGCGGACCCGCCCGGGTGGCGGCTCATAGCCCCAGCTTGGAGTGGGCGGCGGCTTCCGACCCCAGGTAGGCCTCCACCACGTGGGGGTTCTTGCTCACCTCCGCCGGGCTGCCCTGGGCGATCTTGGTGCCGAAGTCCAGCACCACCACGTTGTCGCTGATGTCCATGACCACGCCCATGTCGTGCTCGATCAACACGATGGTCACCCCCCACTCGTCGTTGACGTCCAGGATGAAGCGGGCCATGTCCTCGGTCTCCTCGAGGTTCATGCCCGCCATGGGCTCGTCCAGCAAGAGGACCTTGGGCTTCATGGCCAGGGCCCGGGCCAGCTCCACCCGCTTTTGCAGGCCATAGGGCAAGGTGCCCACCACCTTCTTGCGGATGGCCTCGATCTCCAGCAGATCGATGATGCGCTCCTCGATCTCCTTGCGCACCCGGGTCTCTTCGCGCCGGGCCTTGCCCAGGTAGATCCCGCCCGAGATGAAGCCTCCGTGCATGTGCACGTGGTGGCCTAGCTTGATGTTGTCCATCACCGTCATGCCCCGGAACAACTCGATGTTCTGGAAGCTGCGGGCGATGCCCAGCTCGGCCACCCGATGGGTGGGGATGTGGGAGATGTCCCGGCCCTCGAAGCTGATGCTGCCGCGATAGGGCTGGTAGAAACGGCAGATGCAGTTGAGGATGCAGGTCTTGCCCGCGCCGTTGGGGCCGATGATGGCCTGGATGGCTCCCTTCTTCACCCCGAAGCTGACTCCGCTCAGGGCGTTGAGCCCCCCGAAGCGCAGATGGATGTCTTCCAGGATCAGTTGCGCCGGCTCCTGGGTTTTGGGGGGCGGGGTTCGGGAGCCCGGACCAGGTTGGAGCGCCATAGTGCCTCCCCGGCGAGAACCTTCTTCGCGTTCTGCCGATCCGCTTCCAGGCGAGCGGGGTGATTTGGAAATGCCACTGGCGGAGTACGCCATTTCTCAACGCGCCCTGGGGCCGAGAATGGAGCGGGCGAAAACATCGGCATCGCAAAGGGTAACTTTTTTGTAGCTAACCGGCTTTTGGCTTGTCAAGGGACAAAAGTCCAACTATGCAGAATCAGTAGCATTGTGAAACAAGGTTCAAGTGGTGAACCATGATTCACTTATACTCGCCAGCGATGACCACCCGATTGTATTTGTCGGGATTTGCCAGGCCAGAGCGGCACTTGAGGCGATTGAGCGCTCAGTCTGGCTGGCCGCCCAGGTGCCGGGGCAGGCGGCGGGGCAGGAGCAGGTCGCGGTAACTGCGCAGGAAAAATTCGTCGGTCATGCCGGCGATGAAATCCCGCACCACCGCGGCGGGGGGGCTGTCGTGGCGGTACTCCGGGCTGAGTCCGTCCAGGAAGTGGGCAAAGACGGGGCTGGCGGTCCGCTCCCGGCGCAGGTCGTCCAGGAAGTGGTCGAACAGGCGCAGGAACATCTCGCGGATCTTGTGGTGCTCGGTCTTGATGCGCGGATGGAGATAGATGCGCTGGTAATTGAAGGTCTTGAGTCGGCCCAGGGCCTGGCCCACCGCCGGCGAGAAGCCGATCTGGTCCTGATCCACGCTATGGGCCACCAGGTCCTCCACCAGGCGGTAGACCATGGTGCCGTTGCTGCTGCCCAGGACCTCGGCCACCTCGGCCGGCAGGTCGCCGCGCTCCACCAGGCCCACCTGGATGGCGTCCTCGAAGTCGCGGCCAATGTAGGCCACGGTGTCGCAGATGCGCACCACGCAGCCTTCCAGGGTCATGGGGACCAGGGGGGTCTTGGGCTCGGCCGCCTTGCGGGCCAGGTCGGCGTCCAGGTCGGCGAAGGTCTTGTCCGGCCGGGGGGCCAGGCGCACGCTGTGGACCTCGCCGTCGTGGCAGAGCACCCCGTCCAGCACCTGGAGGCTGAGGTTGAGCCCCCGCCCTCCCCTTTCCACCCGCTCCAGGAAATGCACCCCCTGCAGGGCGTGCTGGAACTTGCCCAGGCCGTGCTCCCGGCATTTCTCGGAGAGGAAGGTCTCGCCGTCGTGGCCAAAGGGCGGGTGGCCGATGTCGTGGGCCAGGGCCATGGCCTCGATCAGGTCCTCGTTCAGGCCCAACAGGCGGCCCACGGTGCGGCCGATCTTGCTGACCAGCTGCACATGCAGCACCCGGTGGGTGATGTGGTCGTTGTCCAGCAGGGAAAAGACCTGGGTCTTGTCGATGTAGCGGGTGTAGGCCAGGGAGTGCAGCACCCGGTCGGCGTCCAGGGCGAAGTCCAGGCGGTGTCCCCGGGCGGCGATCTCGTCCGGCGCGCGGCGGATGGCGCGGGAGCTGGGGCAGGCCCGGGGCGAGAGGCGGGCGGCCTCGGTTTGCTCCAGGCTTTGTCGCAAAGCCAGCAGGGTCGTGCTTTTCATGATTGGCCTGGAATTCCAGCCCCGGTTGGCATCTGTCCCAAAATGGAGTGGACCTTGTCGCTCAACAGTGGGATGTCCTTCTGGATGACTCCCCAAACCATGTTCAGGTCGACCCCGAAATAATCATGAATCAATACGTCCCGCAAACCGGCGACGCGGCGCCAGGGGATGTCCGGATGCTGGTCCTTCAACCCCGGCGACAGCTTCTTGGTGGCCTCGCCGATGATCTCCAACTGACGGATGGCGGCGTCGTGCCAGTGGGACTGCTCCAGGAACGCCTCCCTTCCCGCGCTGGCGTACTGCTCGATCTTGGCGATGGCGTCAGCGATATGGCGCAGATAGAAGCCGTCCTGCTTCATAGCGGCCGCGCCTGGGCCAGGACTTCATCCCGCAGGTAGGGGCTCAAGGCGGACTCGGTGACCACGTCCACCCGGCAGCCCAGGGCGTCTTCCAGGTCCTGGCGAAAGGCGATCAGGTCCAGGAGGGTCCGGTCAGGCTCCAGTTCCACCAGGAGATCCAGATCGCTGTCCGGCCGGGCTTGGTCCCGGGCCCGGGAGCCAAAGACCCGCAAACGGCTGGCTCCGTGGCGACGGGCCACAGCGCGGATCACCTCAGCGGATTTTCGCAAGCTCTCGTCCATGCTCGCCTCGACCGCAGCCTTCCAGCCAAGCCTGGAACTACAAATACCCCAATCATACCGCCAAGACAAGCCGGCCGCGCTCTTGTCTTGCCTGGCGATCCCGGGCGGGCTAGACTCGGGCCATGATCATCGTGGCCGACAACATCAGCGCCGGCCGGCCCAGCGTGCGCCGGATCATCGCCCAGCGCGACGGCCAGGCCCTGGACGCCCTCTGCCGCCGTCTGGCCGGATCCGGGGCGGACTGGCTGGACCTGAACCCCGGCTTTCTGCCCCAAAAAAACCAGCGGGCCGAGGTCTGGCGCTGGCTGGTGACCACCGCCGAGGCGGCCTGCGCGTTGCCCCTGGTGCTGGACACCCCCCGGCCCGACGAGCTGGCCCTGGCCCTGGGCTTCTGCACCCGGCCGCCGGTGCTGAACATGGCCACGGCCGAGGACGGCCGCCTGGCCCCGGTGCTGGACCTGGCCGCGGCGCATGATCTGTCCCTGGTGGCGGCGGCCATGACCGCCACCACCCCGGCCGACGCCGAGGAGCGTTTGGCGCTGACCGCCCTGATCGTGGCCGAGGCCGCGCGGCGGGGCATCGACGGCCCGCGCCTGTGGATCGACCCCATGGTCCTGCCCCTGGCCCTGCCCGGGGGCGAGGCCCAGGCGGCGGCGGTGCTGGCAACCTTGCGGGCGATCCCTTTCCTGTTCGAGCCCGCGCCTCGGACGCTTTTGGCGGTGAGCAACCTGACCACCGCCACGGCGGCGGCCCGGGCCGGGTTCGTGGGGCCGGCCTTCCTGGCGGCGGCCTTTGGCGCCGGGCTGGGCGCGGCCATGCTCGACGTGACCGACCCGGCCCTGATGAAGGCCGTGGCCCTGTGCCGGGTCATGGCCGGGGAGCGGATCTTCGCCCCGGCGGAGTTTGGCGGTTAGATAGTGATCAGAAAGCGGATTCGGAAGGTGCGTCTGTACCTACGAATCATGAAACCAGAAAGGTTCGCTCCTTCCGGTTTGGCCATGAAAGCCTGAATCTGGCATCGCGCGTGTGGCGATGCAATCTCTTTGGCTTGTGTTTTCAAGAGATTGCCACGTCGCTTCGCTCCTCGCAATGACAGACCAGAACGCCTGGCGTCGCCTTGTCTTCTAAACCTTTGAACCGCTGAAAAGTCGTGGGGCCAGCTTCAACCCCCGGATGAGGCGAGGACACCCCGCCCCCCAGGCGAAAGGGCTCCAGCCCTTTCGCCCAGCTTTTTTCGGAGGGGGTGTGGGGGAACCATTTTTGCGCGGCAAAATGGGTTCCCCCACGTTCTCTTCTCTCATTTCGCGGCGAAAAAGGCCTGGTAGGCCTGGACCGAGGACCAGAGGTCGGCCTTGTGCATGATCTCGAAGGGCGAATGCATGGAGAGCAGGGCGGGGCCCACGTCCACCACGTCGGCGCCGTAGGCGGCCAGGAACTTGGCGATGGTGCCGCCGCCGCCCTCGTCGATCTTGCCCATGCCGGCGGCCTGCCAGGTGACCCCGGCCTTTTCCCAGACCCCGCGCAGCCAGGCCACGAACTCGGCGTTGGCGTCGGAGGCCCCGTATTTGCCGCCGTGGCCGGTGTACTTGGTCAGGGTGACTCCATAGCCCAGGCGGGCGGCGTTGTTCTTCTCGTGCACCTCGGGATAGTCCGGGTCCAGGGCGGCGTTGACGTCGGCCGAGAGGACCTTGCTGGCGGCCAGGGCGCGGGAGATGGTGAGGTAGTCGGTGGGTTCGTGGTTGGCCTCCAGCATGGCGGCCACCAGGTGCTCGATCCAGCGGCTCTGGGCCCCGCTCATGCCCTCGCTGCCGATCTCCTCCTTGTCATAGAACACGGCCAGGGCCGGCGCGGCCGGGCTCTTGAGGCCCAGGATGGCCTGGAGGCTGGCGAAGGCGCTGGCCCGGTCGTCGTGGCCATAGGCCCCCACCAGGGCGCGGTCCAGGCCCACGTCGCGGGCGTTGCCGGCGGGCACGATCTCCAGCTCGGCGCTGATCAGGTCGGCCTCCACGATGCCGTAGCACTGGTTGAGGATCTGTATGGCCGCCAGCTTGATGCGGTCCCCGTTGCCCTCGCCCTCCAGGGGCAGGCCGGCGATGACCAGGTTCATGCGCTCGGCCTCGAAGGCCTCGGAGAGCTTCTTTCCCTCCTGGCCCTTGCGGCTCAGGTGGGGCAAGAGGTCCAGCACCGTGAAGACCGGATCGTCGGGCGCGTCGCCCAGGTTGATCTCCACCGTCCGGCCGTCGGCGGTGCAGACCACCCCGACGATGGCCAGGGGCCGGGCCAGCCACTGGTACTTCTTGATCCCGCCGTAGTAGTGGGTCTTGAGGAAGGCCAGGTCCTGGTTCTCGAACAGGGGGTGCATCTTGAGGTCCAGGCGGGGGGCGTCTATGTGGCTGCCGATCATGCGCACCCCCTGGGCCACCGGCCGCTGGCCCAGGACCAGCAGGGCGATGGCCTTGCCGGCCAATTCGGCGAAGTAGCGCCCGCCCTTGGCCTTGGGTCCCAGGGGCTTGAACCCGGCCTTTTCCGCCGCGGACCGGATGGCGGACACCGCCCGGCGCTCGGTCTTGGCCTGGTCCATGAAAGCTTTGTATTCCTCGGCCAGGGTAAAGATGGCGGCGCGGGTCTTGGCGTCGGCCTGCTCCCAGACGGTCTTGGGCTGTCGGAGCAGCTTCTCTCCCAAGGCCTTGAATTCCTTCTTGCTCAGCTTGGCGGCGTGGGCGGCGGGTTTCTTGACGGCCATGCGGCGCTCCCGGTTGGTTGATGGCATATTCCTGGTTTAATAACATCGCCGGAGGGACGGGGCAAGCCGGGGTTGCTCAGGCGCGGCTGGTGACGCCCAGATAAATCGCCGCCAAGGCCCCCAGCGCGCCCACCAGCTCCAGCGGGGTGGTGGGCCGGGCGAAGAAGAGCATGTCCCAGACAAAGGACAGGGTGGGCTGCATCAGCAGGATCAGCCCCGCCCGGGCGGCGGGAGCGCGGGGCAGGCCCCGGGAGATCAGGACCCAGCCCAGGACCTGGCCCACCAGGCCATAACCCAGGAGCGCGGCCCAGGATTGGGCGTCGGGGATGGCGAAGCTCTCGCCCATCAGCCAGGCCCCGGGGCCCAGCATGGCGGCGCAGGCCAGGCTGATGATCACCATGTTGGCCCGCACCCGGTCCGGGGCGTGACCGGCCTGGAGCCGGCGCAGGGTGAGCAGGTAGGCGGCGTAGGCCAGGGCGGTGAGCAGGCCAAAGCCCACCCCGGGCAGGTAGTCCGGGGGCAGACCGGCGCGGTCGGGGCGCACCAGGAGGAAGAGCCCCGCCAAGGCCAGGGGAATCGCCGCCGCCAGCCGCCAGCCCATGCGTTCGCCAAAGAACAGCGTCCCGATGCCGGCCAGGAAGAAGACCTGGAAGTTGGAGAGGATGGTTCCCAGGCCCGGCCCCACGTAGTGGATGGAGCGATGCCAGAAGGTGAGGTCCAGGGCGAAGAAAAAGGCGCAGGCCAGGGACAGGCCCAGGTCGCGGCGGGGCACCCGGAGCTTCACCCCCTGGGCCAGGAGCAGGCCGGCCAGGACCAGGCCGCCGAAGAACATGCGGTAGAAGCCGGCCATGGTGGGGCCCACGTGGGCCAGCTTGACGCAGACCGCCGAGAAACTGATCAGGCTGGCCCCGGCCATCAGGGACAGGGTGCCATCGCCAAGGCGGGGTGATGAAGGCTGCTCGGAAGTGGTGGCCATGAATTGACCTGGCAGTTTGGGGTGTTAGTTGAAGGGGTCGGCCTCGGGCGGGCGGGCCAGGAGGAAGTACTCCCGGTTGCCGGCCGGACCCTCGATAGGGCTGTCGCACTGGCCCAGGACCGCGAGGCCCAGGCCGGCGAGAAAGGCGGCCACCTTGTCCACCGCCGCCTGGCGGGCGGCCGGGTCGCGCACCACCCCGCCCTCCCCCACCCACTCCCGACCGGCCTCGAACTGGGGCTTGACCAGGCACAGCACCCGGCCGCCAGGTCCGAGTCGGGGGGGGACCTGGGGCAGGACCAGGGTCAGGCTGATGAAGGAGACGTCGATCACGCAGAGGCCAAAGGGGCCGGGGGCCAGGTCCGGGGGCATCTGGCGGGCGTTGACCCGCTCGTGGAGGGTGACGCGGGGGTCCTGGCGCAGCTTCCAGGCCAACTGGCCATAGCCCACGTCCACCCCGGTGATGGAGGCCGCGCCGCGCTGAAGGAGGCAGTCGCTGAACCCGCCGGTGCTGACGCCCAGGTCCAGGCAGTCCAACCCGGCGACATCCAGGGCGAAATGATCCAGGGCCCCGGCCAGCTTGAGCCCGCCGCGCGAGACGTAGGGATGTTCGGGACCGTCCACGGTCAGAGACGCCCCGGGCGGGACCGGCTGGCCGGCCTTTTGGGCCGGCTGGCCGTCGATGCGCACCAGGCCGGCCAGGATCAGGCCCTGGGCCCGCTGGCGGCTCTCGGCCAGGCCCAGCTCCACCAGGCGCTGGTCCAGGCGGGGTCGCTTGGCCATGGCTAGGCTAGTAGTTCGCGGGCGGCCCGGACCACCGCCGTGGCGTCCAGGCCGTAGAGGTCGCGCAACTGCGCCTGGCTGCCGTGCTCCACGAAGACGTCGCCCACCCCCACCAGGCGCACGCTCACCTCATGCAGCCCGGCCTCGGCCAGGACCTCCAGCACCGCCGCGCCGAAGCCGCCGGCCTTGACGTTCTCCTCCACCGTGACCACCCGCTTGGTCCGGCCGGCCAGGTCCAGGATCAGCTCGCGGTCCAGGGGCTTGGCGAAGCGGGCGTTGACCAGGGCCACGCTGACGCCCTCGGCGGCCAACTCCGCGGCGGCGGCGGCAGCGGCCGCCACGCCCGCGCCGATGCCGATCAGGCAGAGGTCGTCGCCCGCCTGGCGCAGTTCGGCCCGGCCCCAGGCCAGCTGGCGCAGGGGGCCGGAGCAATCCACGCCCAGGCCCCGGCCCCGGGGATAGCGCAGGGCCACCGGGCCGTCGTGGGTCAGCGCGCTGTGCAGCATGTGGCGCAGCTCGTCCTCGTCGGCCGGGGCCAGCAGCGACAGATTGGGCACGCAGCGCAGGAAGCTCAGGTCCAGCAAGCCCTGGTGGGTGGCCCCGTCCTCGCCCACCACCCCGCCCCGGTCCATGGCCAGGACCACCGGCAGGTTGGTCAGGCAGACGTCGTGCACCACCTGGTCGAAGGCCCGCTGCATGAAGGTGCTGTAGATGGCCACCACCGGGCGCAGGCCCTGGGCGGCCAGGCCGGCGGCGAAAGTCACCGCGTGCTGCTCGGCGATGCCCACGTCCACGAAGCGCTCGGGCAGGGCCTCGGCGAAGGCGTTCAGGCCGGTGCCCTCGGGCATGGCGGCGGTGATGGCCACGATGCGGGGGTTGGCCTGGCCCAGCTCCACCATGGCGCGGCCAAAGACCTCGGTGTAGGTGGGCGGCGGCGGGCTGGCCGGGGGCGCGGTCGGGGCCTCGGTCTCGTCCGGAACGCGCGCCGGCCGGGGCTTGGTGGCCCCCACCCCGTGGAAGTGGCTGGGGTCGGCCTCGGCCGGGGCGTAGCCCTTGCCCTTGGTGGTCAACACGTGGACCAACTGCGGCCCCTGCTGGCGGGCCACGTTGGCGAAGGTCTCGCCCAGCCACTCCAGGTTGTGGCCGTCCACCGGGCCGATGTAGTTGAACTTGAAGGCCTCGAAGAGCATGCCCGGGGTGCTGAAGGTCTTGAACGATTCCTCCGAGCGCCGGGCCAGGTCCAACAGGTCGCGGCCGATGCCCGGCACGCCTTTCAGCCAGCGCTCCAGGTCCTTGCGGAAGGTCAGGTAGGCCTTGCCGGTCAGGGCGCGGGACATGAAGCGCGACAGCGCGCCCACGTTGCGGGCGATGGACATGCCGTTGTCGTTGAGGACCACGATCAGGTCCTGGTCCATGAACCCGGCCTGGTTGAGGCCCTCGAAGGCCAGGCCGGCGGTCAGCGAGCCGTCGCCGATCACCGCCACCACCCGGCCGGGGTCGCCGCTCAGGCGCTTGGCGTAGGCCATGCCCAGGGCGGCGGAGATGCTGGTGGAGGAGTGGCCGGTGTCAAAGGCGTCGTAGGGGCTCTCGGCCCGCTTGGGGAACCCGGACAGCCCGCCCAACTGGCGCAGGCTGGCGAACTGGTCGCGGCGGCCGGTGAGCAGCTTGTGGGCGTAGGTCTGGTGGCCCACGTCCCAGACGATGCGGTCCTCCACCCGGTGGAAGACCTTGAGCAGGGCCAGGGTCAGCTCCACCACCCCCAGGCTGGGAGCCAGGTGGCCGCCGGTGCGGGTCACGGTCTCGATGATCCGCTGGCGGATCTCGGCGGCCAGCCGTTCCAGGTCCTCGGGGGCAAGGGCCTTCAGGTCGGCCGGGGAGTCGATCCTCTCCAGCAGGGACGCTCTGACAGGCAGGGATGGTTCCAACATGCTCCCCTGGTTGCGGAATCAGCGCCAACGGGTCGGGTTTGGCTGGGTTGCTGGGGCAATTGTGCAGCCTGGCCGCCGGTCACGCAACCTGAACCGGACCCGGCCCCCGGCCCGGGTGACTTTTGCCCAGGCCAAACCAGCGCCGGGCGTCGGTCCGTCCCGCGCCCGGCGGGGCCGGGCCAACCAGCCTGGACCGGCGAAGGGCGGCGGTTGATCCGCCCCGGCTAGTGGCTGCGGGCCATGATGTAGGCGGCCAGGGCGCGCAGGGGCCAGGCCGGCTGGCCCAGGGGCTCCAGGAGCCCGGCGGCCTCGTCCACCAGACGCTGGCCGGTCTCCCGGGCCTGGGCCGGGCCCACCACCGCGGGGTAGGTCATCTTGCCCCGGGCCTCGTCGCTGCCAATGGCCTTGCCCAGGGTGGCGGCGTCGCCGCCGAGGTTCAGAAGGTCGTCGGCGATCTGGAAAGCCAGGCCGATGCGCCGGCCGTAGCGGGAGAGCAGCGTCACCTGCTCCGGGTCGCCGCCGGCCAGGAGCGCGCCGGCCTCCAGGGAGGCGCTGATCAGGGCCCCGGTCTTGAGCGCGTGGATGAACTGCACCGTGGCCAGGTCCGGCTCCTGGCGCTCGGCCAACAGATCGGCGGCCTGGCCGCCCACCATGCCCTCGCGCCCGGCGGCGCGCATCACCAGGTGGGCGGCGGCCAGGGCGCGCCAGGGCTCCAGGTCGCCGATGGCCTTGGGGTCGGTCAACAGCACCATGGCCTGGGTCAGCAGGCCGTCGCCAGCCAGGATGGCCAGGCCCTGGCCAAAGACCTTGTGGTTGGTGGGGACGCCGCGCCGGAAATCGTCGTCGTCCATGCCGGGCAGGTCGTCGTGCACCAGGCTGTAGGTGTGGATCATCTCCAGGGCGCAGGCGCAGTACATCACCCGGTCGGGATCGCCCCCCACCGCCTGGGCCGCGGCCCGGCAGAGGATGGGCCGGAGGCGCTTGCCGCCGGCGAAGAGACTGTAGCGCATGGCCTTCAATATCGGGCCGCCGGCCTCGTCGCTGGGCAGGAAACGGTCCAGGGCGGCATCCACCAGCTCGCGCTGTTCCTTCAGGTAGGCCTTGAGGTCGCCCGCCACCTCAGTCCTCCTCGCCCGGGGCCGGGCTGAAGGGGGTCTCCACCAGGCCCTTGTCGCGGTCCTTGATCAGCAGGGCCACCTTCTTCTCGGCCGCGTCCAGGCGCTGGCCGCAGGCCTCGGCCAGTTTCACGCCCTCCTCGAAGAGCGCCAGGGACTCCTCCAGATCCAGGTCCTCGCCCTCCAGGCGGGCCACGATCTCCTCCAGGCGGTTGAGGCCCTGCTCGAAGCCGCCTTCCTTCTTGGCCTTGGCCATCACTTTCGCTCCTTGGCCCCGGCCGGACGGGCCGGGGCGGGCTTGGCCGCCGTCGGTCCGGGGGGCGGCTGGCGGCTCAACGCGATCCAGGCCAGGGGGTCCACCCGGGCCCCGGCCCAGTGCAGGTCGAAATGCAGGTGCGGCCCGGTGATGCGCCCGCTGGCCCCGCTCAGGGCGATGACCTGGCCGGCCTTGACCATCTGGCCCTCGCTCACCGAGACCTGGCTCAGGTGGCGGTAGGCGCTGACCAGGCCCAGACCGTGGTCGAGCATCAGGGTCAGGCCGCCGAAGAAGGTGTCCAGAACCAGGGCCACCCGCCCCGGGGCCGGGGCCAGCACCGACGCGCCCACCGCCGCCCGCAGGTCCACCCCGCCGTGGGGGCTGCGGGGCTGGTCGTTGACCAGGCTGCGGCGGCCAAAGGGCCCCACCACCACGCTGTCCAGGGGCGGCCGCCAGGGGCCGGACCAGAGCTGGCGCGGGGTGGCCAGGGCGTAGACCTCCTTCATGCGGGCGGCCTCGGCCCGGTGGCGGGCCAGTTGTTCAGGGTCGGGCTCCACGTACTTGCCCTCCACCGTGATCCGGCGCACGCCATAGTCCCGGGTCCTCACCACGACCTGGCGGCTGGCCAACACCCTTCCCTGGCTGACGATTTCCATGATCGTGGCTCCGTCCGGGGCCTCCAGGTCGGCCGCGGCCAGGCCCTGCCAGCAGCCGTTCCCGCCCTGGGACAGGGGGGCCTCGCGCCCCAGGAGGCGGACGCTGGCCTGGGTCAGGCCCGGGTCCAGGCAAACCCGCAACCGGACCGGCTGGCCCTGGGCCAGGTCCGGCGGGTCCAGCTGGATCGCGGGCGCGGCCAGGGCCGGCGCGACCATGAGCAGCGTGATCAGGATCGCCCCCCAGTTCCACAGATGTTTCACGGCTCCACTTCCTCCACCCGCACCCGCAGGGAGCCCTGGGCCAGGAGTAGCTTGAGGCTCTGGCCCGGTTGGGCCTGGTCGGCCCGGCGCAGCACCCGGCCCTGGTCGTCGCGGGCCAGGGCATAGCCCCGGCCCAGCACCGCCAGGGGGCTCAGGGAGCGCAGACGGGCGCTGGCCTGGTCAAGGGCGGCGCGGTCCGCGCGCAGGGACCGCGTCATCATGACGTTCAGGCGATAGGCCAACTCCCGCCGCCGGGCCTGGAGTTGGGTCAGGCGCTGGTCCGGACGGCGGGCCAGGAGCCGCTCCCGCAGACCAGCCAGGCCGCGCGCCCGGCGGTGCAGGGCCGACTCCAGGGCGGCCTGGCCTTGGCCCAGGAGGTCGTCCAGACGCAGGCGCAGATCGGCCAGGCGGCGGCGGGGGTCGCGCAGCACCCGCTGGTAGACTGCCAGGCGCTCCCGCCGTCGGGCCACCAGGCGGGTCCCCAGCCGGGCCAGGCGGCCCTCCAGGGCGCGCAGCCGGGCGGTCAGGTCGGTCCGGTCGCGCACCAACAGCTCGGCCGCGGCCGAGGGGGTGGGCGCGCGCAGGTCGGCCACCAGGTCGCTGATGGTCACGTCGATCTCATGCCCCACCGCCGAGACCACCGGGATGGGGCAGACGGCGATGGCCCGGGCTAATTGCTCGTCGTTGAAGGCCCAGAGGTCCTCGGGCGAGCCCCCGCCCCGGGTCAGCACGATCACCTCCGGCCAGCCCCAGGCCGCCAGGTCGGTCAGCGCCTGGACCATGGCCGGGGCGGCGTCATCGCCCTGCACCGGCACCGGATAGACGGCCACCGCGACCCGGTCGAAACGGCGGTGTAGGACGTGCAGGAAGTCGCGGATGGCCGCGCCGCTGGGCGAGGTGACCACCGCGATTTTTTGGGGCAGGTCCGGCAGGGGGCGCTTGCGGGCCGGGTCGAAGAGCCCCTCGGCCTCCAGGCGGCGCTTGAGCTGCTCGAAGGCCAGGGCCAGGGCCCCGGCCCCGCGCGGCTCCACCACGTCCACGATCAGCTGCATCTCGCCGCGCGCGGTGTAGACGCTGACCCGCCCCTGGCAGAGCACCCGCTGGCCGTCCTCCAGCTGGAAGCGGATCAGGGCGGCCTGGTGGCGGAACAGCACCGCCCGCAGCATGGCCTGGTCGTCTTTGAGGGCGAAATAGAGATGGCCGCTGCCGGGCCGGCGCAGGCCGGTGATCTCGCCCTCCACCCAGACGAAATCAAAGTGCCCCTCGGCCAGGTCCTTGATCTGGCCCACCAACTGGCTGACGCTCAGGACTTGGCGGCGGGCGAAGAGCTCCAGGGGTTCCACGAGGCCTGCCTTGGCTGAGGGATGGAGTTAGGGACCGGGGGCCTGGGGCTGGTTTCTACCATGCCCGCGCCGCGACGGGCAAGGCGTCCGCGCCGGGGTCGGGAAATATCGGCCGCTTAGGGGTTCAATACGCTGTAGCTGTCCACCCCGCCCACCCGCTTGAGCTCCTCGCCCTTGGCCTGGGCCGCCTCCCGGTCCGCGAAGCTGCCATGCACCACCCGGTACCAGCGGCCTTTTTCGCCCAGGTCCACGCTCTCCACCTTGGCCGCGATGCCCTGGGCGCTCAGCTCCCGGGCCCGCTTTTCGGCCGGGTCCAGGTTGCGGTGGCTCTCCAGGAGCAGCACATAGCCGCGATGGGTGATGACGGTGCGGCCCTGGCTCAGGGGCAGGGCCTGGGAGACCACCGGCCGCTCCTCCCTGATCACCAGGTCCTGGCGAGGACGCACCCCCAGGATCAGCCCCAGGTTGGGATCGGCGGCCTGCTCCGGGGTCAGCGGCAGGGGCGTGGCCGCGCCGCCGGAGCCGGCCTGGTAGAGGATGCGTTGGTTGCCCCCGCCGGAATCCACCACATAGCGCCCGGGCTGGCCGGCCTGGGCCATCTCGTTTTCGATCAGCATCCGGATGGTCTCGTCGCTGACCCCGGCCTGGCGCAGCCTGAGCACCTGGTCGGCGGTCAAGGCCTGGGCCGGGTTCGCGGCCAGGCAGCCGGCCAGCAACGCCAGGCCAGCCAGGATGATGCGCGGCGCGGACATGGCCTTCTCCTGGAATGGGCTGCGGGACTGCATGTCTTGAATTTTAGCAGGAAAGGCCGCGCCTGGGCCAGACGGGCTATTCCCTGGCCCCCAGGCCCCGCAGCCATTTTTGGGCCGCGCCCAGGTCCGGGCAGTCCCCGGCCGCGCAGGCCGGGTCGGAATCCAGCTCGCCTTCGGGCCAGGCCCCGCCGGCCAGGATGGCCTGGGCCTGGCTCGCGGCCTGGTCCAGCAGCCGGTTCAGTTTGGCGATGTCGCGGGGTCGGGCCGGGCGGGCGTCCAACACCGCTATCTCATTGAGATAGCCTCCCCGCCAGCGCAGGAGGGCCACCGTCAAGGGGCGCAGGGTGTCGTGCAGGGTCCAGCCCAGAGCGTTGCCCCACCAAGCCCCGGGGCGAGTGGTCTGGCCCGAGAGCCAGAAGACCCGGGGCAGCCGCCAAACTTCGTGCATCTGGGCGGCCAGGGCGGCGTCCAGGTATTCCGGCGCGACCTCCACTCCCCAGGCCTGGTTCACCGCCGCGCGCCAGGACTCGCGCAGGGCGGGATCCTGCAGGTCGCCCACCCGCCACAGCCACTGGTTCTCGGGTCGGGAGAGTTGCCAGCAGTCCAGGCCCCATTCCACCCGCTTGTGGTCCAGGGGCTTCTGGGAATAAGGGCCTCGGGCCAGGGGGTTAACCAGCTCCCGGTGGGCCATGCGGTCGATGAGGGCGTGGGAGAGATAGCCAAGGGCGAAGGCCTGTTGCGCGTCGTTTTCCGCCCAATCCAGGAGGTTCTGGCAGATCCGCCAGGGGTGGACCTGGTGGCCGGCCTCGCCCAGGCCGGGGGTGGCGTCGCTGTAATAGCCGGCGTCCAGCGCCAGGGCGCCCAGGCGCAAGGCCTGGCGCACCACCGGGTCCCGCGCCTGGTCCGGGGCCAGGGGCGCTATCTTCTCGGCCAGGATCAGGTGGGTGAAGGGTCCCACGGCCAATGCTCCCGGCGCGAAGCCCAGCAGCAGGACCAGACCCAGCCCGGCCCCGGCCAGCCGACGCAACCGCCTAGCGATCCAGCACAAGCACCGCCTCCACGTGGCCGGTGTGGGGAAAGAGGTCCAGCACCGTCAGGGCGCTGGGCCGGTAGCCGGCGGCGGTCAGCTCCTGGGCGTCCCGGGCCAGGGCCGCGGGATGGCAGGAGACATAGACCACCCGGCGCGGCCCCAGGGCGGCCAGGCCGGACATCAGGCCCTTGGCCCCCTCGCGGGGTGGGTCCAGCAGCGCCAGGTCGAAGCGCTGTCCGGCCTCGGCCAGTTGGTCCAGGGCCAGGTCAGCGGCCTGGGCCCGCACCTGGAGGCTCTCGGCCAGCCCGGCCCCGCCCGCCTGGACAAAACAGGCCTGGGCCGCCTCCTCCTGGCCTTCCACCGCCGTCACCCGCCAACCGGCGGACATCAGCGGCAGGCTGAAGTTGCCGCCGCCGGCGTAGAGGTCCAGGGCCGCGCCCGGCTCCATCCCGGCGGCGGCCTCGCATACGGTTTCAATCAAAAGGGCGTTGCCGGCCCAGTTGACCTGGCTGAAATGACCGGGGAAGGCGCGCAGGGCCAGACCGTCGTGTTCGTGATAAACCAGGCCGGTCTCCGGGCGCAGGGGCCAGGGCTCCAGGCCCTCGGGACCGGCCAGGCGGATGCCGGCCGCGCCCAGGCCGGCGGCCAGGTCCTCCAGGTCCTGGGGCGGCTCCTGCCCGGGCCAGTCCAGGGTGAGAAAGGCCGGTCCTTCGTCGCCTGCCAGGACCTCCAACCAGCGGCACTCGCTCCCGGGCGGCTCGGCCAGGGCGGTGGACAGCTCCGGAATGATGCGGTTGATCACGGCGGCGGCCACCGGACAGGATTTCACCGGCGCCAACTGGTGGCTCTGACGGGCGAAGAAGCCGGGCACGCCTTGTTTGAGTTGCAGGCGCACCCGGTTGCGGTAGCCCCATTGGCGGGGCGAGGCCAGCACCCGGGGCTGGGGCAAGCCCTCCAGCCGGCGCAGGGCCCGGACCACCCAGCCGACCTTGGCCTCCAGCTGAGCGGTGTAGTCCAGGTGCATCAGGTCGCAGCCCCCGCAGCGGCCAAAGACCGGGCAGGCCGGCTCCACCCGCTGGGGCGAGGGCGACAGCACCTCCAGGATTTCGGCTTCGGCGTAGTCCTTGCGCTGGCGCAGAACCTTCGCGCGCACCCTCTCGCCGGCCAGGCCGCCGCGCACGAAGACCACCCGGCCATCGGCCAGGCGGCCCAGGCCGCTGCCGCCGGCGGCCAGGTCGTGCAGGTCGACCTGCACTTCGATTTCCGGGGTCCGAACCGGCGGCTGGGGCCGGCGTGACTGTCTTTTGGGCAAAATACGCCTCCTTGGCTGGCGTCCATGTTATCTTAACTCGGCCCCCATCACCAACCAGGGAGGAGATTCATGTCCGCCGACGCCCTGGCCAAACTTTGGGCCCGCAGCCAGCGGGAGCCCTATCGTCAGAAGATGGGCATCACGGTGCTGGACATCCAACCCGGCTACGCCCGGGTGAGCCTGGACTTCACCCCGGAGTTGTGCAATATCTTCGGTATGATGCACGGAGGGGCGGTCTTCTCGCTCCTGGACGAGGCCTTCCAGTTGGCCTGCAACGCCCACGGCGAGGTGGCGGTGGCCCTGCAACTGAACATCAACTACCTGGCCCCGGCCCAGGCCGGCGCGCGGGTCCTGGCCGAGGCCCGGGAGATCAACGCCACCCGCAAGACCGCGCTCTACGATTGCCGGGTCTGGCAGGAGGACGGTCGGGCCCTGGCCGCGGGCCAGGCCCTGGCCTATCGCAAGGGCCGGCCCCTGCCCCTGGACGAACAAGGGAACCTGACTTGACCCATCGCATTAACTTTTTACCTATCATGGCTATTAGAAAGATTTTATGACCGAGCTGATCTCCCTGCCCCGCCCCCTGGTGGCGGTGATGTCCTCGGGCTATTTCGGCTTCTTCGCCCATGCCGGCTTCCTCCAAGGTCTGGCCGACCAGGGGGTGGAGCCCGACGCCTACGCCGGGGCCAGCTCTGGCGCCCTGGTGGCGGCCTATGCCGCCGCCGGCATGACGCCTTTGCAGATGCTGGCCGGTTTCAGCCAGCTCCGGCGCGCCGATTTCTGGGACCCTCCCTCGCTGGGCCAAACCCTGCGCTGGCTGGCCAGCGGCCTGCGCGGCCGCACCGGCTGGCTGGCGGGCGAGGCCTTCCAGCGCCGGGTGGAGGAGGCCCTGCCCTGCCCCAGCTTCGAGGATTGCCCCAAGGGCTGCCTGATGGTGGCCCTGGACCTGGCCAGCAACCAGCGGGTGGTGCTGACCCAGGGCCCCCTGGCCCCGGCGGTGCGGGCCAGCGGGGCGGTGCCCCTGCTCTTCGCGGCGGTGCCCCACGCCGGCGGGCTGTTGCTGGACGGCGGCTTGGTGGACAAGGCCCCCCTGGTGGCCGCCGCGCGCCACTTCGGCGCGGCCAGTCTGGTGGTGCACCTGCTGCCCTCGGCCAGCCTGGAGGGTCCGCCCCTGGGACTGCTGCGCCGGCCCTTGACCGCCTGGCGGCTGCAACGCCAGGCGGTGGACGCCGCCCGCCAGCAGCAGTACCAGGACCAGGTGGAGCGCCTGCGCCAGGAAGGCGTGATGGTGCGGGAGATCGTGGGCCGGGGTCTGCCCCGCCTGGGACCGGGCCGGCTGGATCAGGGGTCAGCGGCCTTCACCCAGGCTCGCCAGGCATGCGCCCGCCTTGGAATTGGCAACTAATGTGACGCAATTTCATTGGGTTAATAACATTAGTCACATATTGACTCTTGCGGTAGAATGGGCCAAGGTGAAAATAGTGTGCTGAACTCGCCTTCACACGGGACGCTGAGATGTCGCATCGTTTTGTCAAAGGTATCCGGTACGTTCCCACCCTCCCTCCCGTGTTGAGCCAGATCCTGGCCCTGCTCAACGACGAGCGTAGCTCCGCGCAAAGCCTGGAAAAGATCATCACCCACGATCAGGCCCTCAGCTCCAAGGTCCTGGCGGTGGCCAACTCGGCCTACTACGGGTTCCGTCATCAGATCGTGACCGTGGCCCGGGCGGTGGTGGCCCTGGGCTACGAGGAGATTCGCAACATTTGCCTGGGGGCCAGCCTGATGGGCTTTTTGCACCCCAGCTCCTTCCGCAACCAGAACGCGGCCGAGCTGCTGTGGCTGCACGCCCTGACCGTGGCCGAAGCCGCCGCCATCGTGGCCGAGGAGTCCCAACTGGTGGCGCGCGACGCGGCCTTCACCGGCGGCCTGCTGCACGACCTGGGCAAAGTCGTCCTGGCCGCCTTCTTCCCCGACGAGGTCGATGCGCTCAAGGATTTGATCATCAAGGAAAACCTGTCGTATCGCGCCGCCGAGAAGGCCCTGGACCTGGACCATGGCCAGATCGGCATGGCCCTGGCCGAGCATTGGGACCTGCCCCCCCAGATCGGCGAGGTGATGGGCTACCACCATGAGCCCAGCACCCACCTGGTGTATTTCCCCATGGTGGCCACGGTGCACCTGGCCGACTTCATGGCCCGCAGTCTGGGCCTGGGCCACTCCGGCAACCCGGACCGGCCGGAGGTCAAGCCCGTGGCGCTCTCCGGCCTGGGCTTGTCCCGCGAGAAGATGAGCCTGCTCAAGGACCAGCTCAACACCCGCCGCCTGGCGGTGATCGGCCTCTGGCAGGCCATGATCAAGGGCTGAGGGATCCCCTCGCCGGTTTGGCTCAGGCTGCTTGACCCGCCTCGAAGGCCCGCATCCGCTCCAGAAACTCGGCCGGGATGGCGGTGGGCTTGCGCTGGCCCAGGTGCCAGGCCACGGCCTTGGTGGAGCCGGTGGCGGCCAGCAGGTCCTCTTCCGGCAGCCAGACGGCATAGTGGAAGGTGAATTTGGCCCGGCCCCAGTCCGCGGCCCGCACGTGCACCTGCACCTGGTGATGGTGCAGCACCGGCGAGAGGTAGCTGCACTCGGCCCGGGTGATGACCAGGGAGATGGGTGAGGCCGGGGGGAGGAAGATGCCCAGGGCGCGCAGGTAGCCCACCCGGCCTTCCTCGAAATAGGTCAGGTAGCGTGCGTTGTTGACGTGGCCGAAGGCGTCCAGGTCCGAGAAGCGGGGGTTGAACTGCACCTGGAAGCGGAACGGGGCCAGGGGGTGATCCGGGTTGGGCATGGGGTTCGACTCCCTCCGGCGGGGGATGGACCAGGCTACTTGGGCCGCCGGGCGGCCAGACTCAGGACCTTGGCCGGGCCGGAGCCGGCTTCGGGGCCAGGCCCCGGCTCCGTGGGCGGTGTTGGCGGCTCGGGCTCCCGGGGCGCGGCCGGCTGGGGCGGGTCCAGGCGCTCCAGACGCATGGCCACCCCGCCCATGGTGAACTCCGCGCCGTCGATGTACTCCTCGCGCAGGATCCAGGTCAACTCCTGGGCCGGCACCGCCAGGATCAACAGGCGCAGGTGCCACCAGCCCGGCTTGTGGTCGGCCAGGATCTCCTCCACCCGAGCGTGGACCATGGCCTTGCCGCCCTGGTGGATCAGCACCACCTCTCCGGGCTGGGTGATCATGCCGCCAAGCCCGGATTGAGGCGCTGGAACGCGGCCATGGTGGCGTCCAACCGGGCCTGGAACTCGGCCTGGTCCAGGCTGTACTCCTGGGTGCCGTGGCAGGCCACGGCGTAGGAGGCCAGGGTGGCCCCCCAGACGCAGGCCCGGGGCAGGTCCAGACCCAGCGCCAGCCCCTTGAGCAGGCCGCCGCGATAGGCGTCGCCCGCGCCAGTGGGGTCCACCACCTGGCTGGGCGGGGTGACCGGGATCTGGGCCGTGCGGCCGCCCCGCTCCACCACCAGCGAGCCCTGCTCGCCCTTGGTGGTGATCACCGCGCCCACCACCCCCAGCAGGCCCTCCAGGTCCAGGCCGGTCTTGCGGCTGATGACCTCCAGCTCGTAGTCGTTGCTGACCAGGACCATGGCGTCCTGAATGGCCTCGCGCAAAACCGGGCCGTCCAGGATGTTCAGCGACTGGCCGGGATCGAAGATGAAGGGCGTCTTGCGCGCGCGCAGGGCCCGGGGCAGGCCGGTCATGTCCTCGAAGTTGCCGGGGGAGATGATCACCAGGCTGTCGGCCGGGTCCAGGTCGGCGCAGTCGAACTGGCAGGAGCAGAGCATGGCCCCGGGGTTGAAGCCGGTGATCTGGTTGCGGGCCTGGTCGGTGGTGATGAAGGCTCCGGCGGTGTACTGCTCGGGCACCACCCGCACCCGGCCGGTCTCGATGCCGTTGGTGCGCAGCCAGTCCAGGTAGCGGTCGCCGTCCCGGCCCAGGCAGCCCAGCACCACCGGGGTTTCGCCCAGTTGCGACAGGCCGTAGGCGATGTTGCCGGCGGTGCCCCCCAGCCACTCCTGCAACCCGTCCACGTTGAAGCAGACGTTGAGCATGTGGATCTTGTCGGGCAGGATGTGGTCGGCGAAACGACCGCCAAAGGTCATGATGCGGTCGTAGGCCAGGGAGCCGGAAACGTAAAGCTGCACGCGGTTCTCCTCGCTCAGGTCAATCGCCCCGGGCGGCGAGATGTTTCTTGGCCAGGTCCACCCAGGTCCGGACCGCCGCCAGCCGGGCCGGGTCCGGGGGCAGGTCGCAGGTCTGGCCCTCCGGGTCCAGGCTGAAGCAGGCCCCGCCCTCCAGGCGGCAGACCATCCAGCCCGGCTCGCCCGGGGGCAGGAAGGGCTTGTCGTTGATCCGGTAAACGGTGAAGCACTCCTCGTCGCAGCGCAGGCTGTAGAAGCGCCCGCCCTCGCGGATCCGGATCGCCTGGCGCAGGAGTCCCCGCGCCGCGAAGGCCGCCCGCGCCTCCGCGAACAACTGGTCCAGGGGGTCGCGTTCCATGGCCGTCTCGCCTCCCCCGCCGCAATCAAGCGCGGCTGACCGCAAATCTAGCGGTGGGCGCGGGGTGGTGTCAAGGCTGGTGGGCCCGCGTCCGGGCCTTGACGACAAAAAGACCGGGCCGGGGCCTCGAGCCCCAACCCGGTAGCCATCTCCGGCGCGTCCAGGGTGTAGACGCCCCGGCCTAGCGCTTGGCGCTGTCGGCCAGCAGTTCGCCGAAGACCGCGTTGGCCCCCTGGTTGGCGCAGAATTTCCCACACATGGTGCAGACGTGGCTGTCGCCCTCGGGGCAGCGCTCGCCCCGGATGCGGCGGGCGTCGTCGGGGAACAGGGCCAGGTCGTACTGCCGCTGCCAGTCCAGGTCGCGGCGGGCCTTGCTCATGGCCGCGTCGCGGCCCCGGCGCTCGGGATACTTGGCCAGGTCGCCGATGTGCACCGCCAGGCGGCTGACCTTGACCCCCTCGATCACGTCCTCGCGGGTGGGCAGGGCCAGGTGCTCGGCCGGGGTGATGTAGCAGATCAGGTCCGCGCCATGGCGGGCGCTCTGGGCCGCGCCGATGGCGGCGGTGACGTGGTCGTAGCCCGCCCCGATGTCGCAGGGCAAGGGCCCCAGCATGTAGTAGGGCGCGAAGTTGCTCATGCGCTTTTGCAGGTTGATGTTGGCCGCGATCTCGTCCAGGGGCACGTGGCCCGGACCCTCCACCATCATCTGGCAGCCCAGTTTGCGGCCCCACTCGGCCAGCTCGCAGTTGATCACCAGCTCCTGGACCATGGCCCGGTCGCTGGAGTCGGCGATGGCCCCGGCCCGGAAGCCGTTGCCCAGGCTCAGGACCACGTCGTATTTCTTCAAAATGCCGGCCACCCGCTCGAACTGCTCGTAGAGCGGGTTCTCGCGGTCGTTGCGCTTCATCCAGGCCACCATCGAGGCCCCGCCCTTGCTCACCAGGCCGCCGTAGCGATAGCCCTGGCGCTCCAGGCGCAGGAGGGTCTCGCGGTTGATGCCGCAGTGCACGGCCATGAAGCTGATGCCGTCGGCGCACTGGCGCTCGATGAGGTCGAAGAGCATCTCGGCGTCCAGCTTGCCCGGGTCGCCGTACTTGCGCTCGGCCTCGGAAAAGGCCTGGTATAGCGGCACGTTGCCCACTGGCAGCTCCACCGCCGCCAGCACCTCGCGCCGCACCAGGTCCAGGTCGCCGCCCACGCTCAGCTCCATCAGGGTGTCGGCCCCGGCGGCCTGGGCGGCCAAGGCCTTGTCCACCTCGGCCGCCACGTCGCAGATGTCGGTGCTGGTGCCGATGCTGGCGTTGACCTTGGTGGATAGCCCGCGGCCGATGCCCACCAGACGGGCCGGGCGGTTGGCGTTCAGAGGCACCACGATCTGGCCCTCGGCGATGCGCTGGCGCACCAGCTCCGGCTCCAGGCCCTCGGCCTGGGCCATGGTTTGCATTTCCGCGCTGATCTGTCCGGCCTTGGCTTTTTCCAGAATGCTCATGCCAAATTCCTCCGCTCTGGCATAACGCTGATCCGGCGGCCCACCACGAACGGAACGCGCCCACCGGCGCGCCCCGCAGGGAGCAAAAAAGGCAAATCCCCGATCCATGACTGGATCGGGGATTTGCCATCTCCCTCCACCGGGCTCGACAAGCAACGGCAGGTCTTCTGGCTGGTGGATCGTCCTACTCCCCGCGCCTTCCCGCCAGCCTTGGGCCTTGGTGGGGCCGTGACCGGCAGTGGCTTCCTCGCGGGTTTCGTCCCCACTCACAGCGGCGGGTCCGCGCCGGATTCGCACCGGCTTCCCTCAAGCGCCCCCGCCAGGGGGCGGCCGTTACTCGGGCTAGATTGTCGGGCAAGGTATAGCAGACCCGCCCGGCGCGGTCAATTGCCAGCCGCGCGCAAATAGCGTTATGATATTCGAGGAACATCGTGGTGCCCCGCGCCTGCTGGCCCAAGCATGGAGGCCAGAATGTCCAACGACCCGCCCTCGCTGGCCTCGGTGGAGGACCTGCGCCAACTGGGCCGCTTCCTGGCCGGCTCGCCCATCGCCTTTGTCGCGGTGCACGAGGATGGCCGCCTGCTGGTGGCCAACCAGGCCTTTGGCGACCTGTTGGGCTACTCCCCGCCCGAGATCAACGAGCGCAACCTCCTGACCCAGCTCACCCCGCCCCCCTGGCGCGAAATCACCCGCCAGGCCCACGACCAGTTGCGGGCCGGGGGGCCGCCCCAGCTCTACCAAAAGGAATTCCTGCGCCGGGATGGCGAGACGACGCCGGTGGAGCTGTTCGTGCACCAACTGGTGGACCAGGCCAGCGGCGCGCGCTATTTCTGGTCCTTTGTCACCGACATCAGCCAGCGCCGCCGGGCCGAGGCCCAGATCAAGGAGAACGAGACCCGCTACCGGGCCATGGTGGAGGCCATCGCGGGCCTGGTCTATGTCTGCTCCCAGGACGGCCGCGTCTCCTTCATGAACCAACGCCTCATCGAGCGCATCGGCCGCGACGCCACCGGCGAGCCCTGCCGCCAGGCCCTGCCCGATCTGGAGGCCCTCTGTCCCCAGGGCGTCAACGAGGCGGTCCTGCGCGGCGAGGTCATGCGCTGGGAGGTGCGCAACCCCGGAGACGGCCATTGGTTCGACCTGGTGGTCACTCCCATCGTGCACCAGGACGGCGGCGTCTCCAAGCAGGTGGTGCTCAGCGACATCACCGCCCGCAAGCGGGCCGAGAAGGGGCTCACCGAAAGCGAGCAGAAATTCCGCGCCCTGACCGAGACCGCGGCCAGCGCCATCCTGATCATCCAGGACGACCATTACCGCTACGTCAACCCGGCCGGCGCGGGCCTGGTGGGCTACAGCCCCGAGGAGATCGGCCAACTCCACTTCCTGGACCTGGTCCACCCCGACCACCGCGACCTGGTGAGCCAACGCCACGCCTCCCGACTGCGGGGGGAGCAGGTCCCCAGCCGCTACCAGTTCCGCATCCTGACCAAGTCGGGCGAGACCCGTTGGGTGGACTTCACGGCCGGTTTCATCGAGTACCAGGGCCGGCCGGCGGTGCTGGGCACCGCCCTGGACGTCACCGAGCAGCGCCTGGCCATGGAGACCCTGCTCAACTCCGAGCGCCGCCTGGCCGACCTGATCAGCTTCCTGCCCGACCCGGCCTTCGCCGTCGACGTGCACGGCAAGGTCATCGCCTGGACCCGGGCCATGGAGGAGCTGACCGGGGTGCGCTCCGAGGACATCATGGGCAGGGGCGACTACGAGTACGCCCTGCCCTTCTATGGCCAGCGGCGACCGGTGCTGGTGGACCTCTGCCTGGATTGGAACGAGGACGACGCCCAGCGCTATCCCTTCATCACCCGCGACAACCACACCCTGCTCACCGAGGTGGAGCTGCCCCGCCTGCGTCCCGGCGGGGTGGTGCTCTGGGCCAAGGCCACCCCGCTCTACGACTCCCAGGGCGGGTTGGTGGGAGCCATCGAGACCATCCGCGACATCACCGCCCACAAGCGTCTGGAGACCGAGCTCCGCGATTTGGCCGAGAAGCGTCAGGCCCTGGTCAACAGCCTGCCCCTGGGGGTGATCAGCGTGGACGACCAGTTCCACATCACCGAGCTCAACGCCCAGGGCGAGGTGATCCTGGGCATCGCCCAGGACCAGGCCCTGGGCCGGCATTGCTGGGAGGTGCTCAAGGGCGCGCCCTGCCACGAGCGCTGCCCCATCCGCAACGTCCTGGCCGGCCGCCAGGAATTCGCCCCCATGGAAACCGTCATCCACCACCCCCAGCGGGGACCGGTGCCGGTGCGGCTGTCGGCGGCGCGGCTCCAGGACGCCGAGGGACGCACCATCGGCGGGGTGGAGGTGTTCCAGGACATCAGCGAGCTCAAGGCCCTGGAGCGGGAGCGGGGCAACATCGTCTCCATGTTCGCCCATGACATGAAGTCGCCCCTGGTCAGCATCCAGGGCTTCGCCCTGCGGCTGTTGAGCGACGCCGCCCGCTCCGGCGGCGAGCGCCAGACCAAGTATCTGGACATCATCCGCAAGGAGGCGGCCAAGCTCGAAGCCCTGGTCAACGACTTCCTGGACTTCTCGCGCCTGGAGCTGGGCCGCCTGACGCTCAACTTCAGCGCCACCGACCTGACCAAGGAACTGTTGGAGCTGGTGGAGGTCTACCAGGAGCGTTTCGACCAGGCCGGCATCAACCTGGCCGCCAACCTGGACGAGAACCTGCCGGTGATCGAGGCCGACGCCCCCCGCCTGCGCCGGGTCTTCACCAACCTGTTGGAAAACGCCCTGAAGTATTCACCGGGAGGCACCAGCGTGCGGCTGGAGGCCGAGCAGACCGACGGCGAGATCCTGGTGCGGGTGCGGGACCAGGGCATCGGCATCGCCACCGAGGAGCTGCCCTACATCTTCGACGTCTTCTACCGGGGCCAGAACAAGGGCCAACGCCAGGGCCACGGGCTGGGCCTGGCCGGGGCCGAGGCCATCGTGCGCGGCCACGGCGGCCGGGTGATGGTGGCCAGCGAGTTGGGCAAGGGCTCGGTCTTCACCGTGGCCCTGCCCAAGCGCCGCCCCGAACCGATCCTGGCCCCGCCGGTCCCCCCACCACCCACCGCTCCGCCTTCCCCCCCGGTCTGAGGCCAGGGGCGAGGTCGTCCCCGGCGTGCTAAACTGCCGCCATGAAACCAGACCACCCCCCCGTCAGCCAGGAGCCCCGCCCCAGCGGCGCCGCCAACCTCCAACGCCGGGTCAAGCGCCAGGCCTGGGCCCCGGAGCACGACCTGTTCGCGGTCGCCGCTCCCGGCCTGGAGCCGGTCTGCGCCCACGAACTGATCAACCTGGGGGCCGAGGAGGCCCGGGCCGTCCCGGGTGGGGTGCTGTTCCGGGGTCGCCTGGACTCGCTCTACGCCGCCAATCTCTGGCTGCGCAGCGCCGGCCGGGTGCTGTTGCGCCTCAAGGACTTCCGGGTGCGGACCTGGGAGGACCTCCTGCGCCAAGTGGCGGCGGTGCCCTGGGAGGTCTGGCTGGGCGCGGGGGCGGAGGTCAAGGTGCAGGTGACCCTGCGCGGGTCCAACCTGCGCCACGAGGGCCGCATCGCCGAGGAGGTGATGAAATCCGCCGCCAGCCGCCTGATGGCCCTGGGTCTCAAACCGCCCCGGCTGGCCGCCGGCGGCGGGTTCGCCGACCTGGAGGACGAACCCCCGGACCCGGACCAGCCCGAGGTTGCCGAACCGGGACCGGACGCGCTCCAGGCGGGACGGCCGGCGCAGACCATCCTGGTGCGGGGTGTGGACCGCCGGGCCAGCCTGAGCCTGGATGGCAGCGGCGCCCACCTGCACCGCCGGGGCTACCGCCTGGCCCCCGGGCCGGCCCCCCTGCGCGAGGACCTGGCCGCGGCCCTGCTCATCCTCTGCGACTACACCGGCGACCAACCGCTGTTGGACCCCTTTTGCGGGGCCGGCACCCTGGCCATCGAGGCCGGCCTGATCGCCCGCCGCCTGGCCCCGGGTCTGTCCCGCGACTTCGCCTTCACCGCCTGGCCCAGCTTCCGCGAGCCCACCTGGGGCCACTTGCGCAGGCAGGCCGAAGCCGCCGCCCTGCCCGCCCCGCCCCGCTCCATCCACGCCCGGGACGTCTCGTCCCCGGCCCTGGAGGCCTGCCGGGCCAACGCCCGCCGCGCCGGGCTGGAGGGTCAGATCGAGATCCAGCGGGCCGACTTCTTCAGCGCCGAACCGCCCCCCGGGCCGGGACTGGTGGTCATCAACCCGCCCTACGGTCATCGCCTGGGCAGCGTGCGCCAGGCCGCCGACCTGGCCCAACGCATCGGCCAACGCCTGCGCCAGGCCTATCCCGGCTGGCGGGTGGGCCTGGTGCTCTACCGGCCGGAATGGGCCGCCGACCTGGGCCTGACCCGGGTGCAAACCCTGGTCGCGCCCCACGGCGGGCTCAAGGTCAGTTTGCTCCGCGGGGAGGTGCCGGCCTGAGCCAACCGCGCCGGCCTACCAGATCTCGCGGGGGCGTTGCTCCAGCAGATCGTAGCCGTGCATGCGGGCCAGGTCGTCCTGCAGGGCGTGAAAGCGCTTGGCGATGACCAGGGTCAGGTTGCGCATGAAGATGTAGCCGATGCGGGGTTGGTCGTCGAACAGCCTCAGGAGCTCTTGGCGGTCCAGGCGGTAGAAGGCGCAGCGGGTGCTGGCGCAATAGCTGGATAGGGTGTAGCGGTGGGGCGGCACCAGGGCCGACCAGCCGAAGGTGTCCCCGGCCTTGACCTTGCTGATGGTCATGTCCGGGCCGGTGGCGCGCCCGGGCATCTCGAAGCGCAGCTCGACATCGCCTTCCTTCAAGAAAAACAAATCATCGGCCTGGTCACCCTCCCGGACGATGATCTCCTCGCCCAGCCGGCTGTCCGGCCGGCAGCAGACGGTCAGGCGCGACAACTCCTCCACGCTCAGGTCCCGGCAGACCTCCACCGAGGCCAGGAACACCAAGTCCGACATAGATCCCTCCCCGGCCGGCGACCATATCCCGGGGGCCTCCAGCCTGACTGACAATCTACATCTTTTCATTCGCGCATTTGAACCACAAAAATACCCCCACCAGGGGGGAATGAACCAGGCCCGGCCGGGAGGGGTCCCGGCCGGGCCTGGTTTAGGGCGGATTGATGCCTGTCTAGGCCAGCTTGGCCAGGCCCTCCTCCAGGCGGTCCATGCCCCGGGCGATGAGCTCCTGGGAGGTGGCGAAGGAGAAGCGCACGCAGGCGTCCTCGCCAAAGGCCGCGCCGGGCACGGTGGCGATGTGGGCCTCTTCCAGCAGGTAGGCCGAAAGGTCCACCGAGCCCTGGATCACCTTGTCGCCCCATTTCTTGCCGAAATAGGCCGAAAGGTTGGGGAAGACGTAGAAGGCCCCGCCGGGGTTGGGGCAGGTGACGCCCTTCATGGCCGCCAGGCGGCCCACGATGTAGCCCCGCCGGCGCTCGAATTCAACCCGCATCTGCTCCACCGCGTCCTGGGGCCCGTTGAGGGCCTCCACCGCGGCCTTCTGGGCGATGGCGGTGGGATTGCTGGTGGACTGGCTCTGGATCTTGGCGCAGGCCTTGATGATCGGGGCCGGTCCGGCCATGTAGCCGATCCGCCAGCCGGTCATGGCGTAGGCCTTGGACACCCCGTTCAAGGTCACGGTATGGGCGAAGATCTCGTCCCCCAGCGCGGCGGTGGAGACGAACTGGCGTCCGTCGAACAGGATGGGCTCGTAGATCTCGTCGCTGATGATGATCACGCCCTTCTTGGCGCAGATCTCGGCGATGGGCCTGAGCTCCTGGGCCGAATACACCCCGCCGGTGGGATTGCTGGGGGAGTTGATGAAGATGGCCTTGGTCCGGGGGGTGATGGCCGCCTCCACCTGCTCCGGGCGCAGCTTGAAGTCGTCCGCCTCCTGGGTGGGCAGCACCACCGGCGTGCCGCCGGCCAGGATCACCATCGGGGGATAGCTCACCCAGTAGGGCGCGGGCACGATCACCTCGTCGCCCTCGTTGACCAGGGCCTGCATCAGCAGGTAGCTGGAGTGTTTGCCGCCCACGTTGATGATGACCTGGTCCAGGCCGTAATTCAGGCCGTTGTCGCGTTTGAACTTCTCCACCACCGCTTTTTTTAGCTCGGGCAGACCGTCGGCCGGGGTGTAGCCGTGATAGCCATCGTCGATGGCTTTCTTGGCCGCGGCGCAGATGTGGGCCGGGGTGCGGAAGTCGGGCTCGCCCACGCCGAAGCTGATGACGTCGACGCCTTCGGCCTTCAGGGCCTTGGCCTTGGCGTCCACCGCCAGGGTGGGAGAGGGCTGGATGCTCATGACGCGACGGGCTAGTTCCATGGATCCTCCTGCCAGGAATTGGCCGGTTGGTGGGGACGGCGATATGCCGTGCGGGGCCGTGTACGATTACCCGGAGCGGTGGGATTTGTCAAGGGGTGAGGGAGATCACTCCAGGATCTCGAAGGCCGGGGTGGCGAATTCCCGTTCCGCCTGGTCCGGGTCCGGGGCGTTGAGCAGCACCAGCTTGCGCAGGTGGCGGTAGGTCTCGGCGTCCATGGAGACGAAGTCGATGGCCGCGCCATCGCGGGTCGCCCGCACCACCCGGCCCTCCATGCGCAGCACCGGGGCGTCCTCGCCCTCCCCCGCCAGATGCACCGCCAGGGTGCAGACCTGGCCGGGCTTCAAGGGCAGATCGCCCAGGACCGACAGCCCCTTGTGGCTGAGGTCGCGGCTCTCCGCGTCCATGATGCGGGCCCCCGTGGCCTGGATGTCCACCTGGGTGCGGAAGTTGACCCGCGTGCGGCGGCGGCGGTTGGCTTCGGTCATGGCGCACCTCGTGATTTGGCGATTGCCCAGTCTTTTTAGACTATAGCAGGGAGCCAAGGCGGAAACAATCACCTTGCCGGCTCCCAGGGTTGACATCCCGGCCCGGCCTGGCCTATGCTTGCCGCCAAACTCAGGCATGCTGGGGGAGCCACAAACGGCTGAGAGTACGTCCGGTGGTCGGGCGTAGACCCCTTGAACCTGTTGGGTAATTCCAGCGCAGGGAAGCAGCCGTCGCTCCTTTGGTCGGATTTTTCAAGGGGCCGGTTTCCCACGCGGAAGCCGGCCCCTCGCCATTGGCGGCCGGCGGAAGGGAGCAAGATCATGCTGGACGAGGTCATCATCACCAGGGCCATCATCAACCGCTATCTCGAGAAGCTCAACGACCACCTGGATATCGACGTGGCCATCGTGGGCGGTGGACCGGCCGGCCTGGTGGCGGGCCATCACCTGGCCAAGGCCGGCTTCAAGACCGCCCTGTTCGAGCGCAAGCTCTCCATCGGCGGCGGCATGTGGGGCGGCGGCATGATGATGAACGAGATCGTGGTCCAGGAGGAGGCCAAGCGCCTCCTGGACGAGGTGGGGGTCGCCACCCGGGAATTCCAGCCCGGCTATTACACCGCCGGCAGCGTGGAGTGCGTCAGCGCCCTGACCTACTCCGCGGTCAAGGCCGGGTTGACGGTCTTCAACCTGGTCAGCGTGGAGGACGTGATGCTGCGCGACCAGCGGGTGGTGGGCCTGGTGATCAACTGGACCGCGGTGGAGATGGGCGGCCTGCACGTGGACCCCCTGACCATCCGGTCACAATACACCATCGACGCCACCGGCCACGCGGCCGAGGTGGTCAACGTCATCGGCCGCAAGGTGGACGCGGAACTGAACACCAAGACCGGCAAGTTCGTGGGCGAGCGCTCGCTCTGGGCCGAAAAGGCCGAGAACCACACCCTGGACAACACCCGCGAGGCCTTCCCCGGGGTCTACACCGCCGGCATGTGCAGCAACGCCACCTTTGGCTCCTACCGCATGGGTCCGGTCTTCGGCGGGATGCTCCTGAGCGGTGAGAAAGCGGCCCAGATGGTGGGCCAGCGGCTGCGCGCCGGCGACTAAGCCTCGGTTTCTCCACAAACAAGACCGCCCTCGCCTTGGCTGGCGCGGGCGGTCGTTTCATGCCCGGGTTGCGCGAGGATCAGGGTGTTGCCCCCTCGGCGGCCACCTGGAGACGGCACCAGGCGTAAAGGGCGTCGTACACCACCATTTGGCGCGCCAGGTTTTCCGCATCATCGGGACAGACCAGGCCGAAGCCCTTGGCGACGGCCTCCAGCGCTCCCGTAGGCGCCCCAGGTGGAACAGGACGGGCGGGGATAAACCCCGCCCCTACACCAAGACACCGCGATGATAGGCTTTTCTTGATGTAGGGGCGGGGTTTATCCCCGCCCGTCTTCCTGTCGTGTTTTTCCGGCCACCTTCCCGGCGGGCTCCGGCGGCCGCAGAAGGGATGTCTCCTGTCCGCCTATCCGCCGAAAAATCCCTTGGGAATCACGGTGATGCCACGTTCGGTGACCGTAAAGCGCTTGCGGTCTTCCACCGGGTCGTAGCCGATGCGGGTGTCGTCGGGGATGTAGTTGTGCTTGTCGATGATGGCCTTCTTGATCCGGCAGCGCCGGCCCACCACCACGTCGTCCAGGATCACGCTCTCGTCCACCTCGGCGTAGGAGCGCACGATCACGTTCACCCCCAGCACCGAGTTGCGCACCAGGCCGGAGACGATGCAGCCCAGGCTGACCAGCGAGTCCAGGGCCTTGCCCGCCCGGGGCGGGGTCTCGCGCTCGCCCTGGAAGACGAACTTGGCCGGCGGGAACTGCTGGAGGTGGGTGCGGATGGGCCACAACTCGCCGTAAAGGTTGAAGTAGGGGTCCACCCCGCACAGGTCCATGTTGGCGTTCCAGTAGGAATCCAGGTTACCCACGTCGCGCCAGTAGCCGCTGTCGCGGGTGCGCTCCTCGTGGACCCGCTCGCGCTTGCCGTCGGGCTGGGTCACATAGGTGAAGTCGCTGATGGCGTTCATGCCCCGGTAGGGATAGGCCTTGACCTGGTAGCGGCCCAACAGGCCGGGGATGATGTCATGCCCGAAGTCGGTGCCGGCCGCCTCCTGGAGCACGTCCAGCATGACCTCCTTCTTGAACAGGTAGATGCCCATGCTGGCCAGGGTGCGCTCCGGGTCGCCGGGCATGGGAGCGGGGTCCTCCGGCTTCTCCTGGAACCCCTTGACGTTGAACTGGTCGTCCACCTCCAGCACGCCATAGGTCTTGGCCGCCAGGCGGCGGTCCACCTCGATCACGCTGATGGAGACGTCGGCCCCGGTCTCCTCGTGGTGCCGGCGGAAGCGGGCGTAGTCCATCTTGTAGACGTGGTCGCCGCTCAGGATCAGGATCTGGCTCAAGAGGGGGTCGCGTTCGAGCAGATAGGCGTTCTGGCGCACCGAGTCCGCGGTGCCCTTGTACCAGTGCTCGCCCAGGCGCATCTGGGGGCTGACGATGCGCAGGTAGTGGCCCAGGTCGTAGGAGAAGATGTTCCAGCCCGCCTCCAGGTGGTCCACCAGGGACTGGCTCTTGTACTGCGGCAGCACCATCAGCTTGTAGATGTTGCTGTTGATGCAGTTGCTCAGCGTGATGTCGATCAGGCGGTAGTGCCCGCCGAAGGGCACCGAGGGCTTGGAGCGGTCCAGGGTCAGCGGGCTCAGGCGCTCGCCCTTGCCGCCCGCCATGATGATGGCCAGGATGTCCTTCATTGGTTTTGTTCTCCGGACGACGGTTCTGGTCTCTCTCCATCGTAGCCGATGGGAGCCGGGGACGGGTGATTGGTTGGGCCGCTGGCGCAGAAATCCGGGGCCAGGAAATAGCGCTGGTACACGTCCACCAGCGAGAGCAGCATCGCCAGCACCAGGGGGCCCAGGATCAGGCCCAAGAGGCCAAAGAGGGCCAGTCCGCCCAGCACGCTGAAAAAGGTCAGCAGGGGGTGGATGGCCCCGGAGCCGCCCAGCAGCTTGGGGCGCAGGATGTTGTCGGTGATGGTGCCGGTGACCAGGCACCAGATTGCCACCCCCAGGGCCTGGCCCCAATTGCCCAGCACCAACAGATAGATGCCGGCCGGCAACCAGACCAGGGAGGTGCCCACGATGGGCACCACCGATGCGAAGATCATCACCGTGCCCCAAAAGGGCGCGTTGGGCACGCCGAAGACCCAGAATCCCAGACCGCAGCCCAGGCCCTGCAACAGGGCCAGGACCACGGTGCCCTTGAGGGTGGTCTGCAACGAGGCCAGGAAGTCGTCGCGGATGCGCTGGTTCAGCTCCCCCGGCAGGGGCGAGAGGGCCAGCAGGCTGTCGCCCATGCGGTGGCCGTCCATGAACAGGTAGAAGGTCACGAACAGGATCAGGGCGAAGTTGACCACCAGGTTGGTGAAGCCCTTCAAGACGCTGGCCAGGTTGGAGTAGAGCAGGTTGCTGACCTGGCGCACCCACTCGCCCACGTTCTTGATGATGTCGTTCTGGTCGAAGCCCAGGTGCCGTTTGGCCCAGTCCAGCACCGGACCCAGGCGACCCACGCCCTGGTCGAAGAGCTTCTCCAGTTGCTCGCTGCCGAGCTGGTGGCTGACCACGTTGTAGAGATCAAAGGCCTGGCTGGTGATGACTCCGGCCATCAGGAACATGGGCAGCACCACGATGATGCCGATCAGCAGGCAGGACAGGGCCGAGGCCAGGGCCCGGCGACCGCGCACCAGGCGCAGGATCAGCTCGTACAGGGGGCTGGCCACCACCACCAGCACCACCGCCAAAAAGATCGGCACCAGGTAGGGCTGCACCAGGCGATAGGCCAGGTAGAGCACGAACAGGATGCAGGCGGCGAAGAACCACCGGCTCCAGGTTGTAGAAAAGGTTAGGTTTTCTTTGCCGTTGGCCATGCCCTATCCTTTGCCCCAGGCCGCGGGCAAGAGCCGGGCCAGTTTGGCGGTGTCCAAGCGCTGGCGAATTCCATCGCGACCCGGGCGGTTGATCTCGGCCACCGCCAGGCCCACCCCCTCGGGACAACGGGCCAGAATCTGGCCCCAGGGGTCCACGATCATGGCCGAGCCGAAGCTGGCCCGTCCCTGGCCGTGGTCGCCCCACTGGGCCCCGGCCAGCAGGTGGCACTGGTTGTCCAGGGCCCGGGCCTTGAGGAGCAGCTCCCAGTGGTCGCGGCCGGTGGCCAGGGTGAAGGCGCTGGGCGCGGCCAGGATTTCCGCGCCCTTGAGCCGCAGCCGGCGATAAAGCTCCGGGAAGCGCAGGTCGAAGCAAATGCTCATCCCCAGCCGGCCCAAGGGGGTGTCGGCCAGGGCCAGGCGGCGGCCCGGCACCACCAGGCGCGATTCCAGCCAGGCCGGCTGGTCGGGCAGGGCCAGGTCGAAGAGATGGATCTTGCGGTAGACCGCCACCAGCTTGCCTTGATCGTCCAACAGCGGCGAGGTGTTGCGGGTCTTGCCGCCCGGCGCGGCCTCGGCCAGGCTCCCGCCCACGATCCACAGGCCCAGCCGCCGGGCCTGGTCGGCCAGGAAGGCCAGGGTGGGGCCCTTGAGGGGCTCGGGATGGGGGTGGGGCTGGCCTTCGGGCACCAGGCAAGCGAAATGCTCGGGCAGCACCGCCAGGCGCGCGCCCTGGGCCGCGGCCTGGTTCAAGAGGGCCGCGGCCTGTTCCAGGTTGGCGGCGCGGTCGCGTACGGAGTTCATTTGCAGCACCGCGGCTTTCATGCCGCCCATTATAGGGCCAAAACCGGCCGCCGCCCAAGTCCAATCCCGGCGCCGGCTTGGTTGCCCCTGGCCGGGGCCTGTGCTAGCATGGCCTGGTCCGGGCGGAGGCCCGGAGGATGGGCTGTTGCTTGCTCCCAGGCGGGGTGACCGGATGCTTTCCCAACAAGAGGTGGCCGAGCTGTTGGAGCTGGCCCGGCGCAACGAGGAGATCCAGCACCGGCTGGACGAGGTGGAGGAGTTTCTCCTGGGCCACCACGACCTGGCCGGATTGCTGCGCCACCTCTGCCGCAAGATCATCCAGGTCTACCAGCTGGAGTTGGTGACCCTGGTGCTGGACGCCGAGCAGCCCCGCCTGCGCCAGACCCTGGAGGGCTATCCGGCCTGCGACCTGCCGGCGGCGGTCTCCACCCAGCCGCGCAAGGAGTTGCGCCTGCTGCTGGGCGACCTGGAGCGGCCCTTCCTCAGCAATCGCCCCACCCCCGAGTTGCGCCAGTGCTTTTTCCCCGGCGCGACCTTCCTGGGCTCCCTGGCGGTGATGCCGCTCTGGGTGCGGGGCGAGTTCCTGGGCTGCCTGAACCTGGGCTCGGAATCCCTGCAACGCTATCAGCCCGGCCTGGAGACCCACTTCCTGGAGCGCCTGGGGCGCAAGACCGCCGCCGGCCTGGACGCCGCCCTCCTGCTGGAGCAGGCCCGGGGCCTGGAGCGGCGCGAGGCGGCGGTGGAGATGGCCGGAGCGGCCTGCCACGAACTGGCCCAGCCCCTGACCACCCTCACCTTGCAGATCGAGGTGCTGTTGCGGGCCATGCCGGCCAGCGATCCCCTCAGCCAGAAGCTGCGGGCGGTGCTGGCCAACGCCGAGCGCCTGGGCGAGCAGGTCCAGCGCATCGGCCAGGTCAAGAACTACGTCACCCGGCCCTACGCCCAGGGCCTGCGCATCATCGACATGGAAGCCGCCTGCGACCCGCCGCCGGGTCAAACCCTTCGTGCCGAGGAGGAGCTGGCATGAGCGAAGACTGCATCTTCTGCCAAATCGTCAACAAGAAGATCCCCGCCTTCCGCATCTACGAGGACGAACGCAGCCTGGCCATCGCCGACATCAACCCGGTGACCGAGGGTCACGTGCTGGTGCTGCCCAAGAACCACGCCGCCACCCTGATGGAGCTGACCCCGGGGGACATCGCGGCGGTGCACCAGGCCAGCCAGAAGGTGGCCCAGGCCCTGATGAAGTCGCTGAAACCGGGCGGAATCGCGGTGTTGCAGCTCAACGGGGCCGCCGCCGGCCAGGTGGTGATGCACTATCACATCCACCTGATCCCCCGCAACCCGCCCAAGGACAACCTCAAGTTCCTGAATTGGGAGATCAAGCCCGGGGACATGAAGGCCATCGAGAAGACCGCCGCCAAGATCAAGGAGGGCTTCTAGGGGTTGCCCCGCCGGCCCAAGTTGACACCTCCCGAAGGCTTGGGTAGATTGAACCCCTGGCTTTCACCCGAGAATAACGGCCCGCGCCCGGGCGGGCCGCGCGCGTGACGAGAGGAAACCGCATGTCCCAGATCGCGGTGGTCTTTCCCGGCCAGGGCTCCCAGTACGTCGGCATGGGCCGGGAGTTCTGCGCGGCCTCGGCCCAGGCCCGGGAGATCATGGCCCAGGCCGAGGCCATCAGCGGGCTGCCCATCGGCCGCCTGTGCCTCGCGGGCCCCCTGGACGAGCTGACGCTGACCGTCAATCTCCAGCCGGCGGTGGTGGCGGTGGACCTCTGCGCCTGGCTGGCCCTCCAGGCGGCCGGGATCGCCCCAGTGGCCGTGGCCGGCCACAGCCTGGGCGAGTACCCCGCCCTGGTGGCGGCCGGGGCCATCGGCGTGGAAAAATGCCTGGAGCTGGTGAGCCTGCGCGGCCGGCTGATGGACCGCGAGGCCAACGCCAACCCCGGGGCCATGGCCGCGATCATGGGGCTTTCGCCCGAGGACGTGGCCCGACTCTGCGCCGAGGCGGGCGGGGTGGTGCAGCCGGCCAACTACAACACCCCCCAACAGACCGTGATCACCGGCGCGGCGGCGGCGGTGGCCCAGGCCAGCGCCCTGGCCAAGGAGCGCGGAGGCAAGGCCATCCCCTTGAAGGTCTCCGGGGCCTGGCACAGCCCCCTGATGGCCCAGGCCGGGGTGGAGATGAAGGCCGCCCTGGCTGGCGTCGCCTTCGCGCCCCTGGCCTGCCTCCATGCGCCCAACGTTAGCGGCGAGCCCACCCGGGACCCGGCCCGGGCCAAGGACCAGCTCCGGGACCAGCTCACCAGCCCGGTGCGCTGGGTGCAGACCGTGGCGGCGCTGATCGCCCTGGGGGTGGACACCTTCATCGAGGCCGGTCCCAAGAACGTGCTCAAGGGCCTGATCCAGAAATCCGCGCCGGAGTCGGTGCGCGTGTTCAACGTCGAGGACCCGGCCAGCCTGGAAAAGACCCTGGCCGAGCTGGGCTGATGCGCCCACAGCGAGGAAACGGCAACATGGCTTTGGTGGAAATCCTCTCCGAGCGCTGCAAGGGCTGCGGCCTGTGCGTGCAGGCCTGTCCCAAGCAGAACCTGTCCATCGGCGACAAGTTCAACGCCTCGGGCTACAACTACGTGGTGTGGAACGACCAGGGATGCACCGGGTGCGCCTTCTGCGCCGAGCTTTGTCCGGACATCGCCATCCGGGTCTACCGGCCCAAAAAGGAAAAAGCGGCCAAGCAAGCCCGGAAAGCCTGACCCGGCCCCGCGCGAATCGCGCCCCCACCGTGGGATGGCGCGGGCCGCGCGGCGATGGGCTTGGCCCGGGCGGACGCATCCGGCGCGCAATAGCGCGTCATCGTCCCGGCGGCGGCCTGCCTGGCCGCCCAGGGACCCAACCATAGCGGGACAACGGTGAACATGGCCAAACGGGTTATGGTCAAGGGCAACGAGGCGGTCGCCATGGGGGCCATCGCGGCGGGCTGCCGGTTCTATTTCGGCTATCCCATCACCCCCCAGAACGAGATCCCCGAGTACATGAGCGCCGAGCTGCCCAAGCTGGGCGGCACCTTCATCCAGGCCGAGAGCGAGGTGGCCAGCATCAACATGGTGCTGGGCGCGGCCGCCACCGGGGCCCGGGTGATGACCAGCAGCTCCAGCCCGGGCATCAGCCTCAAGCAGGAGGGCATGAGCTACCTCTGCGGCTCGGAGATTCCGGCGGTGATAGTCAACATGAGCCGCTCCGGCCCCGGTCTGGGCGGCATCCACCCCAGCCAGGGCGACTATTTCCAGGCCACCCGGGGGGGTGGACACGGCGACTACCGCACCCTGGTCCTGGCCCCCAGCACCGCCCAGGAGAACTACGACCTGACCATGCTGGCCTTCGACCTGGCCGACAAGTACCGCAACCCGGTGATGGTGCTGGGCGACGCGCTGCTGGGCCAGATCAAGGAGCCGGTGGAGCTCAAGCCCTACCGCAAGAAGCCCCCGGCCAAGCCCTGGGCGCTCACCGGCTGCGCCGGCCGCCCCTCCCAGCTCCTGAAGTCGCTCTACCTGGCCGACGGCCTGCTGACCGAGCACAACTGGAAGCTGTTCAAGAAGTACCAGAAGATGCGCCAGGAGGTCCGCCACGAGCTCTACCGGGCCGACGACGCCGAGGTGATCCTGGTGGCCTTCGGCTCGGTGGCCCGCATCCTGCGCACCTCGGTGGACATCCTGCGCGACAAGGGCAGGAAAGTCGGCCTCTTGCGCCCGATCACGGTCTATCCCTTCCCGGACGAGGCGGTGCGGGCCGCGGCCCAGGCCGCCGGCCGGCTGATGGTGCTGGAGCTCAACACCGGCCAGATGGTGGAGGACGTGCGCCTGGCGGTGGAAGGCCGGGCCCGGGTTGACTTCTTCGGCTGCCCGCCCGGGACCATCCCCACCCCGGAGGACCTGGCCCGCGAGGTGGAGAAGCTGTGGCGCAAGGGAGGTGGCCGATGAGCGCGCAGGCCGCTAGGAAAAAAGACCTGGAGCTGGTCCTGGACCGGCCCAAGAGTCTGAAGGATGTGCCCTGGCATTTCTGCCCGGGCTGCCACCACGGCGTGATCCACCGCCTGGTGGCCGAGCAGATCGACAACTTCGGCCTGCGCGAGAAGTGCGTGGCCGCAGCCAGCGTGGGCTGCTCGGTTTTCCTTTATGATTACCTGGATATCGACGTCCTGGAATCGCCCCACGGCCGGGCCCTGGCCGTGGCCACCGGTATCAAGCGCGCCCTGCCCGACCGCTTCGTCTTCACCTACCAGGGCGACGGCGACCTGGCCGCCATCGGCACCGCCGAGAGCATCCACGCCGCCAACCGGGGCGAGAACCTCACCGTGATCTTCGTCAACAACGCGGTCTACGGCATGACCGGCGGCCAGATGGCCCCCACCACCCTGGAGGGCCAGGTCACCACCACCAGCCCCTACGGCCGCCAGGCCGAGGGCATGGGCCTGCCCATCCGCATGGCCGAGGTGATGGCCACCCTGGAGGGCACCGGCTTTGTCGCCCGGGTGGCGGTGGACAGCATCAAGAACCTCAAGAAGGCCCGCGCGGCCATGAAGCGCGCCTTCGAGTATCAGCTCAAGGGATGGGGCTTCGCCTTCGTGGAGGTGCTGGCCTCCTGCCCCACCAACTGGAAGATGACCCCCGAGGCGGCCAACGCCAGGGTGGGCGGCGAGATGGCGGCCTACTTCCCCTTGGGAATCTACAAAGACAAGCACGCCCCCAAGGCTGATTGACCCCAGGCAGGTGCGACATGTATTTTGACACCATTATCGCGGGATTCGGCGGCCAGGGCGTCTTGTTCATGGGCAACCTGATGGCCTACGCGGCCATGGAGGCCGGCCGCCAGGTGACCTTCATGCCGGTCTACGGCGTGGAGATGCGCGGCGGCACCGCCAACTGCACCGTGGTCATCAGCGACCGCCAGGTGGGCTCGCCCATCGTGCACGAGCCCCAGGCGGCGGTGGTCATGAACAACCCCTCGGCCGAGAAGTTCGGCCCCCGGGTCAAGAAAAACGGCCTGCTCCTGGTGAACTCCAGCCTGGTGGAGGAGCGGTATGTCCAGGCCCGCACCAAGCGCATCCTCCGGGTGCCCTCGCTGGCGCTGGCCCAGGAGATCGGCAACCCCCGCCTGGCCAACATGATCCTCCTGGGGGCACTGGTGGAGCTTTCCGGCGTGGTCAGCGTCGCGGACATGGTCAAGGTCCTGCCCTCGGCCCTGGATCCGCGCTATCATAAGATGATCCCGGCCAACCAGGCCGCCCTGGAGCGCGGCGCCGGTTTCGCCGTAGAAAACCGCGGCAAGGTCTGATTCCCCGCCGCCATTAACCGAGGTAAAGCCCATGAGCCCGGACGACCGCACCCGCGAGAGGATGGAAGAGCCCCGGACCTTTGGCGACAGCGACCGCCAGGGGGACTATCTGCGCGGGGTGGACCAGGTGGCCCGGGCGGCCCAGCCCAAGTCCGAGTCCCCGGACCTGCCGGTGGGTCAGCGAGTGCGCCAGATCCGGGAGCAGAAGGGCCTGAGCCTGACCGACCTGGCCCAGCGCACCGGGTTGATGGAGCAGTTCCTGGCCGACATCGAGGCCGAGACCGCCAGCCCGCCCCTGGGGGTGCTGGTCAAGCTGGGCAAGGCCCTGGGCATGAAGATGGGCACCCTCATCGCCAGCGGCGAGGAGCGGCCCTACACCGTGGTGCGCTCCAGCGAGCGCCAGGCCATGAGCCGCCTGTCCTCCCAACGCGGCACCGCCTATGGCTACTCCTACCAGTCCCTGGCCCCCAACAAGAAGAACCGCTCCATGGACCCCTTCGTGGTCACCCTGGAACAGGCCGCCCAGGACGTGCCCCCCAGCGCCCATGAGGGCGAGGAGTTCGTCTTCGTGCTGGAGGGCAGCATGGAGGCCCTGGTGGGCGAGGCCATGGAGATCCTGGGACCGGGCGACAGCATCTACTACGACTCCAGCGAGCCGCACCTGCTGCGCCCCCATGGCGACGGCCCCACCCGCATCCTGGCGGTGATCTACAGCCAGGACCGCTAGCCTTTCGCCCAGACCCGTCGGACACACCCGAGCCCCGGCCGGCATCCCGCGCCGCCGGGGCTCGTTTTCTTTTGGGAAGTCCCCCTAGGCCTGGCCCAGGACTCTCTCGCAACAGCCGTGCAAGTCGGCCAGGCGTAGCGGTTTGTTGAGAAAGGCGTCGAACTGCCCGGGCGGCGGCTTATCCCGCCAGGTCCAGGGACCGGCGCCACTGATCAGCACCACCTTCAGCCCCGGCTGGCGCTGTCGGGCCAGACGGGCCAACTCCAGCCCGTCGATCCCGGGCATGATCAGGTCCGATATTAACAAGTCAGCGGGATTTCTTTCTAAATATGCCTTGGCAAGCTGTGGCGAGCTGAAACCGCGCACCTGGTAAAAACGGCTCAGATACCTGGCGAACAGGTCGGCCAGAACCGCCTCGTCGTCCACCAGAACCACCCGAGCCAAGTTATCGACCCACGCCATCCCCAATTCCCCCCCGGCATGGTCAGGCGGGCTCCCCAGCCCGGTTTGACCGAAAAAGGATACATGAAGCTATGATAAGGGCCCCGAGGGCGGACAGGCAAGGGATTAAATTGAATAAAATCCACCCCCTCGACCGGCTTGACCCGTCGAGCCAAGGAAGCGGATTCGCAGGCTTTAAAATCTAAATGGCCCCGATCAGGCGGGCGATGACCAGGCGCTGGATCTCGCTGGTGCCCTCGCCAATGGTCAGGAGCTTCTGATCGCGGAAAAAACGCTCCACGTCGTATTCCTGCATCAGGCCGTAGCCGCCGTGGAGCTGCACCGCCTCGCTGACCACCCGGCCCATGACCTCGCTGGCGTGGAGCTTGGCCATGGCGGCGTTCTTGCTGAAGGAGCGGTGGTTGTCCTTGAGCCAGCAGGCCTTGTAGAGCAACAGCCGCGCGGCCTCGATCTCCAGGGCCATGTCCGCCAGCTTGAAGGCGTTGATCTGGAAGGTGCTGATGGGCCGGCCGAATTGCTGGCGCTCGCGAGCGTATTTCATGGCCAGCTCGTAGGCCCCCTGGGCCCCGCCCACGCCCATGGCCGCGATGGACAGCCGGCCGGCGTCCAGGGTGGCCAGCATCTGGTGGAAACCCTTGCCCCGCTCGCCCAGGATGTTCTCGCGGGGCACCCGGCAGTCGTCGAAGTACAGCTCGGTGGTGTTGGAGGCCCGCCACATCATCTTGTGGTGCATGGGCCGGGCCTCGAAGCCGGGGGTGCCGTTCTCCACCAGGATGCAGGACAGCTCCGGCCGTCCGCCCTCGCGGGAGCCGGTCTTGGCCATCACCGTCACCCCGCGGCTGATCTCGGTGCTGGCGTTGGTGATGAAGATTTTCGAGCCGTTGATCACCCACTCGTCGCCGTCCAGGACCGCGGTGGTCACCGCCCCGCCGGCGTCGGAGCCGGCGTTGGGCTCGGTGAGCCCGAAGCCCCACAAGGCCCGGCCGGCGCAGAGGTCCGGCAGATATTTGCGCTTCTGCTCCTCGGAGCCGAAATAGTAGAGCGGGCCGATGCCCAGGGAGTTGCCGGCGGCCACGGTGGCGGCGTGGCTGCCGTCCACCCGGGCGATCTCCTCCACCGCGATGATGTAGGAGATGTAATCCATGCCCTGACCGCCGTACTGCTCGTCGACCACCATGCCGAACAGGCCCAGCTCGCCCATGGCCGCCATGGTGGCCAGGCTGAACTCCTCCCGCCGGTCCAGCTCCCGCGCCACCGGCGCGATCTCCTTCTCGGCGAAGTCGCGCACCGTCTTGCGCAGGATGTCCTGCTCCATGGTCAGGTCGAAATCCATGCTCTCCCTCCCGGCTTGGCCTGATTTGATCCCGCTCCAGGGCCTGTCAAGACAAACGTAATTACCAGATTGGCGATCCGAATCGGGGCGGACGCCGAGTCCAGCGTGAAAGCTTTTTTGTCATTGCGAGGAGCAAAGCGACGCGGCAATCTCTGTTGATTTCCCTAACATGACGAAAGTAAAAAAATAATACCGTGAGAGATTGCTTCACTGCGTTCGCAATGACATCCAGAAGCGCACAACACCACCCTAATAGTGTTAACAGGCCCTAACGTGGCCTGATCTTGGCTGGTGAATAGTCACCGCCCTGGCCGGGCCGGAGCGGCCGGGCGGCGCGGGCCTTCCGGCCCGCCCCGCTCCGCCTGGCTCCTATCCTACTACTTCGGCACCCACCAGATGTCCAGAATGGTGTGGGTGGGGTTCTTGGTGCGGAACTCGGCCTTGACCGGCAGGCCGATCTCGGGCTTGCCCTGGGCCAGGTAGCCCTTGAAGATGGTGTCCACCCCCGGGATTTGCACGTCGATCTGCCAGTAGGGGGTCTTCATCTCCACCCCGATGCCGGCGTAGTCGACCATGGTGAAGGTGTAGATCTTGCCCTCGGGCTTGACCTTGACCCACTTCATGCGCTGGTAGCAATCCGGGCAGTCGGCCCGGGGGGGCAGCCAGACCGTGCCCTTCTCGGCGCAGTCGGGGTTGGTGCATTTGGTGGCCATCAGCTTGCCCTCGGTCAGGCCCTTGAAGAAGGGCGTCAACAGGCCGTAGGTGTGGTGGTGCTCCACCGCGCGGGGCCAGCTCACCACCCAGGCCGGCTTTTCGTCATAGAGCGCCAGGGGCTTGCCGACGTACTTGGTGCGGATCGCCTTCTCGTAGATTTCAGCCATGATCCTCGCCTCCCTTCCCTACCAGGCCTTGCGCAGGATGCCGACGGTGACGTGGCTGCCCACCCCGGCGTGACTGACCCAGAGCCCCTGGCGGGGATTGGGCACCTGGAGGCTGGTCCACTGCTTGGGCTTTTTCTTGCCGGCCCGCTTCCACCACTTGGGGTCGCCGTGGAACTGGTCGTACTTGCCCTGGATCTGCCAGAGCACCTCGGCCGCCTGCCAGATGCCGGTGGCGCCCACCGCGTGCATGGTGCCCAACAGGCCGCCGCTCAGGTTGGCGGGGCACTTGCCGCCAAAGTAGGCGTCGCCGCTCTCGATGAAGTCCGGCTCCTGGCCATAGGGGCGCAGGCCGATGTCGCCATAGGTCTGGATGTCGCTGATGGTGAAGGCGTCGTGCAGTTCCACCAGGTCCAGCTCCGCCAGGGGGTCCTTGATCCCGGCCATGCGGTAGCAAAGCCAGGCCGCGAAACGGGCGGCCAGGAAGGACTCGAAGCCCGGCCAGCGGGGGTTCTCCTTGAGCAGGGCGTCGTACTGGCCCGGGGTCTCGTTGGGCAGCAGGGGGATCTCCATCGGCCGGCGGTCGGCCACCCGCAAGGTGTGGCTGCCGCCGCAGATGAAGACCTCCACCGGATGGTCGCTGAGCTGGTAGGCCATTTCCTCGTCGCACAACAGCACCGAGGCCGCGCCGGCGGTCATGGCGCAGCACTCCAGGAAGCGCAGGGGGTAGGCGCTCATGCGGCTGGCCAGGACCTCCTCCACGGTGTGCACGCCGGGCTGCTGGGCGTTGGGGTTCATCACCGCGTAGCCCCGGTTCTTGACCGCCACCTTGGCCCGGGTCACCTCGCTCAGGTCGTAGGCCCAGGCGAAGCGGTTGGCCATGGGCGCGTAATAGCTGGAGTAGATGCGCCCCATGCGGGTCTCGAAGTCCTTGCAGGCCGCGGTGGAGATGTAGAAGTTGCCGGTGCGGGTGTCCACCTCGTCCATGCGCTCCCAGCCGGCCACCAGGCAGCAGTTGGCGTAGCCGCTGGCGATGGCCTGGGCCCCCATCAGCACCGAGGTTCCGCCGGTGGCCCCGCCGGTCTTGATGCCCACGTTGTACAGCGGGTCCAGGCCCAGGTAGTCATGGACCTTGGACTCGCACAGGAGTTGATCCTGGAAATGGTCGGCGAACTCGCCGTAGACCGCGAACTGGATGCTGTCCTTGATCTGCTTGGGCGACAGCTTGAGGTCGTTGTCCTCCAGCATCATCTTGAAGGCCATCATCACCAGCTCTTCCAGCTTGTATTCCGGAAAATACTTGCGGAAGGGCGTGCAGCCCCCGGCCACCATGAAGACCCGTTTGGACCATCTGGGCACCCGCAGGTTGCCCTCCCCGAACTTGATCATGGCTCTCTCTCCCTCCCCTGGTTGGTTGCGGTCTACCCGCGCCGGGTCTCCCCGGGCCGGGATGCGTCCGTTCCCCTTTGCGTCCGTTCCCGGCCCCTGAGCCGGGTCGGCGGCGCGGCGGCCAATTCTGGAGAGCGCGCATGATGATCGGGCGGGCGCGGAGCGGCCGGACTGCGCGTCGCCGGTGGTTATGGGGTCACATGGTCCCCACCCAGAGGGTCACCGCCAGGCCGGGACCGGGGTTGGTGATGCGCTGGCGGGGGGGGTCGCAAAAGAAATGGATCGCGTCGCCCGCCGCCAGCAGCACCTTCTGCTCGCCCAGTTCCAGCTCCATCCGGCCCCGGAGCACGCAGAGCACCTCCTGGCCGTTCTTGATGTTCTTGCGCACCGGGATGGACTTGCCCGGCTCGAGAAAGACCAGGGCGCTGTCGATGACCGCGCGGTAGTCCGGCGGGCAGAAGCGCCGGGTGGCGAAGCCGGTGTGGGGCAGGTCCACATCGCCCCACTCGGCCTTGCGGATGGCGAACAGCCGCTCCTGGTTGCTGAACTGACTCAGCAGCCCTCCGGCGTCGATCTCCAGGGCGGCGCAGATGTTCATCAGGGTGTCCAGGGAGGGCGACTTGACGCTGTTCTCCACCTGGCTGAGAAAGCCTTCGGAGACGCCGGCCCTTTCCGCCACCGCCTTGAGGGTGAGTTTCCTGGCCTTGCGGTGGCCGCGCAGCAGGGCGCCCAGGTTCATGCCGTTTTCCTCCGCCGGACAATCTGGCAAATATTGGTTTTGGGCAAATATTTACTTTCAGCAAGGTTGAGCTGTCAAGCGAATTCCTGCCAGCCATCCGGTCAATGACGCGGCGGCCCGGCTCTGCTATTATTTTCGCCCGGACAAGCTGTTAGGCCCTTCACGCCGCGCCGCCGGCCGTCGCCGCGCGCTCCTGTCCGAGAAAGATCGCTGCCTTGGAACCGCTGGACAACAACGTCATAAGCCAGGCCCTCCAGGCCTGCGTGCGTTGCGGGGCCTGCATGCAGGTCTGCCCGGTCTACCGCCAGGGCCGGCGGGAGGAGCTGGTGGCCCGGGGCAAGCTGGCCATCCTGCGTGGCCTGGACCAGGGCGGCCTGGAGCCCGACGCCCGGATGGCCGAGCTCCTGAGCCGCTGCCTGCTCTGCGGCCGCTGCAACGCCAACTGCCCCAACCAGGTCCCGGCCCGGGAGGCCTTCCGCGCCGCCCGGGCCCGGATGGCGGCCCAGACCGACCAGGGTCCGGGCGCCGCCCTGGAGCGCCTGGTCATCGCCGAGACCCTGCCCCACCCCCGCCGCCTGGAGTTCCTGGCCCGCGCCGCCGGGGCGGCCCGGCCATTGGCGAATCTGGCGCTGCCGCTGCTCAGCGGCCTGCGCCTGCGCCTGCCCGGCCTGGCGATGGCGGCCTCCCTGCCCCCGGCCGGGGGCGCGCCCTTCCACCAGCAGGCCCCGGCCGAGCTGGCCGGTCCGGCCGGGGCCCAGCGCCTGGGGCTCTTCGTGGGTTGCGTGGCCAACTACCTGCAACCCGACCAGGCCCGGACCGCCATGCGGCTCCTGGCCCTCTGCGCCAACGTGGTGCTCCTGCCCCAGGCCTGCTGCGGCCTGCCAGCCATCAGCGCCGGCCTGGAGGAAACCGCCCGCCAACTGGCCCACGTCAACCTGGAGCACTGGCGGCAGGCCCGGGTGGACAAGCTGGTCACCTTCTGCGGCTCCTGCGCCTACGCCCTGCGCCACGAACTGCCGCGCCTGGCCTCGGGCCGCGACGCCGAGCGACTGGCCGCCTCGGTGCTGGACATCAGCCAGGTCCTGGCCGAGCGCCCCCGCCGCCTGGCCGGGCTGGGCCAGGCGATCGGTCCGGTGGCGGTGCACGAGCCCTGTCACCTGCGCCTGGATCTGGGGGTGAGCGAGGAGCCCCGGGCCATGCTGCGGGCGGCCGGGGTGGAGCTGGTGGAGATGGCCGGGGCCGACGCCTGCTGCGGCGGGGGAGGGCTGTTCGCGCTGCACCACCCCGAGCTGAGCCAGGGCATCTTCGCCCCCCGGCGCGAGGCCCTGTTGGCCAGCGGGGCGGCGACCCTGGCCACCTCCTGCAGCGGCTGCCAATTGCAATGGCGCGCCGGCCTGGCCGGGGCGCGACCGGTGGTGCATCCCTTGGAGTTGCTCGCGCCGCCGCCGTCGTGTTAAAAGGAGTAGCCAACAGGCCGCTCGCCGGGTTCCTGACCAGACCCGTTTGTTTATCACACACAGCCATGGGTGAGGCGATGATCAAACGGGGGGTGTGGCTCTGGCTGCTGGCGCTGTTGACCGGATGCGCGGGCCTCGGCACCCCCCCGGACGATCCCGCCGCCCGCGCCACCCTGGTGCACACCCCGGCCCCGGCCAGCAACCTCACCCGCACCGCCGCCGCCCAGCCCACCCGCAACGACTATTTCCGGGTCCACCTTCTGCTGCCCGAGGGCGGCCGCCTGGCCCTGGGCGACAATCCGGTGCAGATCCGGGTGCTGAACCGCCGGGGCGACAGCGTGGACGGAGCCGCGGTCAGGCTCCAGCTCTGGCTGCCCAGCCTGGCCCGGGAGGGGCCGGCCTGCTTGGTGCGGGAAACCGAGGCCGGGCTCTACCAGGTCAGCGGCCTCAACCTCTCCCAGCCCGGCGACTGGATGCTCACCGTCACCATCAACCGCTCCGGGCGCGAGGATTGGGCCGTCTACGAGCTGCCGGTGGAGGCTCCGCCCCCCACGCCGGCCCAGACCAGCGCACTATCCCCCGCCGCGCCCGTGGGCAAGGGCCCGACGGTCAACAGCGCCACCCGCTCCGCTCCCCCCCCGGCCGCCCCGGCCCCAGCCAAGGCCCAGGCCGCGGCCGTCGCACCCACCCCGGCCAAGCTCAGCCTGGCCCGCTCCCGCGCCAGCGACCGGCGCCTGTACAAGGTGAGCTACCACAGCCAGCCGGCCCAGGCCCGGCCGCGCAAGCCGGTGGCCTGGCGGGTGACCCTGCTGACCAAGGCCGGACGCCCGGTGGAAGGGGCCAAGCTCAGCCTGAGGCTCTCGCGCCCGTCCGAGGCTTCGGAAAAGGGCCTTCTCCAGCTGACGGCCAAGGGCCAGGGCAAGGGGCGCTATCTGGTGGAGGGCCTGCGCTTCCCGGACAAGGGCTGGTGGCGGGTCAGCCTGGAGATCTCCAGCCAGCGCGGCAGGGACCGGGTGGATTTCCACCTGGTGGTGAAATAATCCCGGTCCGACCGGCGCGAAATTTTTTTGCATCCCTCTCCGATCGCGCATAGTTTTTTTGCGCCCATCAGGGGGGCCTCCGCGGCACCCCAGTCATATAATATTGTTATTATTACTTTTTTATGGCTTAATCCGACTTGGCACGGGCGGTGCTTTATCTGGTGGCAACGTTGGTTGCATCACCCCCCAGACATGGGGCACCCTTAGCAAGGAGGATTCAAGATGAAGAAGTTCGCAGCCCTCAGCGCCGCCCTGGGTCTCGCCGCTCTGCTCAGCACCGCGGCCTTCGCCGCCGGTCCCGGCATGGGTGGCGGTCCGGGCATGGGCCATGGCCATGGCCGTGGCTACAGCGCCCTGACCCCGGAGCAGCAGACCGAGGTGGACCAGGCCCACGCCGCCTTCATGAACGAGACCCTGAAGCTGCGCCAGGAGATCGCGGCTAAGCGGACCGAGCTGTCCACCCTCTACGCCCAGCCCAACCCGGACCAGGCCAAGATCAAGGCCCTGAGCGATGAGATGGTCGACCTGCACGCCCAGTTGGCCAAGAAGCGCAACGAGTACGCGGCCAAGCTGCCGGCCGGCTCCTTCCGTGGCATGGGTGGCCGCGGCATGGGCGGCGGCATGGGCTTCGGCGGCGGCATGGGTGGCGGCAAGGGCGCCTGCTGGCGCTAAGCCGTGAACCTGGGCTAGAATCAGGGGGCCGGGGATCAACCCCGGCCCCTGGTTTTGGCCCCCGGCCCCGGATGGGATGGTGAGCCTTGCAGAGCCCCGGCAGCCCCGCCACGGAACCGCGCCCCACCTGGCCCGGCCTTCTGGCCGCCGGGGTGCTGGTGTTGCTGCTGGTCACCCTGGGGGTCAGCACCCATGACCGCCTCAACCGCACCCGCGAGTTGATGGTGCAGTCCCTGACCCACCACGCCACCCTGGTCCTCCAGGCCCTGGAGGGCTTCACCCGGGCCACCATGCGCCAGGGCTTCTGGCGGGTGGTGATGCTCCAGGCCCTGAGCGACGAGTTGGTGGAGCATCCCCATGTGATCTCCATCGCCGTGCTTTCGCCGGAGGGCAAGCTGCTCTCCGCCAGCCGCCGGGAGGACTCCAACGCTCCGGCCGACTTGGCCGACCCCCTGGCCGGCCTGCCCGATCACCTGCGCCAGATGGTCAAGGAGCGCCAGTCGTTTTCGGTCTTCCTGCCTGGGGAGCTGGTGGTGGGGCGCACCTTCGAGCCCCTGCGCCGCCTGCTGCGCCCAGGGTCCAACCCACCCGCCTGGGCCAGGAATCTGGAGCCGCGGAGCGGGCCGCCGCCACCGCCCCCACCGGACGATGAACGCCTGGCCGGTCCCGCGCCGGAGCCGCCCGACAACGAGGGGCGCCACCATCGCGGCCGCATGGGCTCGGGCATGATGCGCCACTGGTGGGGCGAGGGAGCCAACAATTCCCACCAGGGCCAGGCCTACGCCCTGGTGCGGCTGTCCACCCAGACCTACGAGGAGGCCCGGGACCAGGATCTGCGCCAGGCCCTGGTGCTGGCCAGCCTGATCTTCCTGGCCGCCGCCCTGGTGGGGCTGGGCCTGGTGATCGCCGCCCGTCGCCGCGACCGGGAGATCACCCGCCTGCGCCGCCAGGTGGCCGAGGCCGCCCATCTGGCGGCGGTGGGCCGCCTGGCCGGGTCGGTGGCCCACGAGGTGCGCAACCCCCTCTCGGCCCTGCGCGGCCTGGTGCAGTTTTTGGCCAAGGGCGCGGAGCCGGGATCGCGCCAGGCCGAAATGGCCGGCCTGGCGGTGTCGGAGGTGGACCGTCTGGAGCGGGTGGTCTCGGGCCTGCTGGAATACACCCGGCCGCGAGAGCCCCGCCGCCTGCCCCTGGACCTGGCCGAGAGCATCGCGGGCACCCTGAACCTGGTGGGCGACGATCCTCGGGCCCAGGGGGTGGAGATCGGCCTGGACCTGCCCCCGGACCTGCCCCTGTTGCGGGCCGACCCGGACCAGGTGCGCCAGGTGCTCCTGAACCTGGTGATCAACGCCCTGGAGGCCCTCAACGGTCGGGGGCGCCTGAGCATCGCCGCGCGGGTGGAGAGGCAGGCCGTCTGGGTGGAGGTGGCCGACGATGGTCCGGGCCTGCCCCCGGGCCAGGCCGAGCAGGTCTTTGATCCCTTTTTCAGCACCCGCGAGCGCGGTTCGGGCCTGGGCCTGGCCATCGCCAAACGCATCGTGGAGGCCCACGGCGGGCGGATCCACGCCGCCAACCGCGAGGGAGGCGGGGCGTTGTTCAGCTTCAGCCTGCCCCGGAATGGAGACGAGGCATGAGCGCCAACCCATCCAGCCAACCCACGGTGATGGTGGTGGACGATCAACGCGCCCACCGCCTGATGCTCAAGGCCCACCTGGAGGACGCCGGCTACCGGGTCCTGGAGGCGGCCGACGGCGAGGCGGCCCTGGCCCTGGCCGAGAAGGAGGCCGTCGACCTGGTGCTGATGGACGTGGTGATGCCGCGCCTGGACGGCCAGGCCGCCCTGGCCCGCCTGAAGGCCCTGTTGCCCGAGTCGCCGATCCTGATGATGACCGCCTACGGCAGCATCGAGAGCGCGGTGGCGGCCCTGAAGGCCGGGGCCGAGGACTACCTGCCCAAGCCCCTGGACGTGGAGGAGGTGCTGATCAAGGTGGCCCGCCATCTGGAGAAGGCCAGTCTGGCCCGCCAGGTGAGGGTGCAGGCCGAGCGCCTGGGCGAACGCTTCGACTTCTCGGCCCTGATCGGGGTCAGCCCGCCCATGCTGCGGCTCAAGGACACCCTGGCCCTGGTGGCCCCCTCCGAGGCCACGGTGCTGATCACCGGCGAGAGCGGCACCGGCAAGGAGGTGGTGGCCCAGATCATCCACCAGAACTCCCGGCGCAAGGACGGCCCCCTGGTCAAGGTCAACTGCGCCGCCCTGCCCGAGACCCTCCTGGAGAGCGAACTCTTCGGCCACGAGAAGGGGGCCTTCACCGGGGCGGTGGCCCGGCGCGAGGGCCGGCTCAGGGCCGCCGACCACGGCACCCTGTTCATGGACGAGATCGGCGAGATGAGCCCGGCCACCCAGGCCAAGCTCCTGCGCGCCCTGCAGGAGGGCGAATACACCCCCCTGGGCTCGGACCGCACCCTGAAGGCCGACGTGCGGGTCATCGCCGCCACCAACCGCGATCTGGCCGCGGCGGCGCGGGAGGGATCCTTCCGCGAGGACCTCTACTACCGCCTCAACGTGGTCAACCTGGAGATGCCGCCCCTGCGCGCCCGGGGCGAGGACGTGATCACCCTGGCCGAGGAATACCTGCGCAAGTTCAACGCGAAGAACCAGCGCGAGCTGCGCGGCTTCAGCCCGGCGGCCCGAGGGAGGCTGTTGGCCTACGCCTGGCCGGGCAACGTGCGCGAGCTGATCAACGCGGTGGAGCGGGCGGTGATCATGGCCCCCGGCCCCCTGGTGGAGCCGGCCGACCTGCCCCTGGTGGTGCAGGAGCAGGGCCAGGAGCGGGCCGAGGCCAGCCTGCGGGCGGGGATGAGCCTGGGCCAGGCCGAGCGGCTGTTGATCGAGAAGACCCTGGAGGCCACCAGCGGCAACCGCACCCAGGCCTCGGAGTTGCTGGGCATCACCCGCAAAACCCTGCAAAACAAGATCAAGGAATACGGCCTGCCCCCGGCCGACGCCGGGCGCGAGGACTGAGCCCCACTCGGACGGTCAGCACCCTTACCCGCCGGGACTGCATAAGAAAGGCCTCGGGGAGCGGCTTGCCGCATGATTTTTATGCGGCCAAGGCCCCACCCCGGGGGGTGGTCTGGTATTTTTCTTGTTCCGCCAGATGGTTTCGCTTGCCTTCCACCTGGCAACGAGCTTGCATTAGAAGTTAGGCAAGACGCGCGGCGCGCCCGAGGCCGGCTGGCCTCCCGCGGCTGGCGAGGTGTGGCGCACGGGTGCGGGCATCATGACAAGATCACCCGGGAAGGTTGCAAACGAGATGGCCAAGCAGAGTGTGAAGCGCCGGCGCGCCCGTTTCTGGGTGGCGCTGGGCATGGCGGCAACCCTGGCCCTGGGCTCCGCGGGCCTGGCCGGGGCTGATCCCCCGGGTGGACCGCGATGGGGCGGCCCTGGCCCCGGCCATGGCGGCCCCCCCCCGGGTGGACCGCGATGGGGCGGCCCCGGCCCCGGTCATGGCGGACCACCTCCGGGCGCGGTGGTGCGGCGCCTGCCGCCGAGCCATGGGGTTTACCACCACCACGGCTCCCGTTTCTTTTTCGGCGGCGGCTATTGGTACCGCCCCCACCCCCGCGGCTACGTGGTGGTGCGCCCGCCGGTGGGGCTGTTCGTGACGGCGTTGCCCATCGGCTTCTTCACCGTGGCCCTGGGCGGGATGACTTATTACACCTATGCCGACGTCTACTATCGTCCGGCCCCGGGCGGCTATGTGGTGGTGCAGCCTCCACCGGAGGTGGTGGCCTTGGCCCCCTCCGCGCCGCCGGTGACCGACCCCAGCGTGGCGGCGGCGGCCAGCGTGACGGTGATCTCGACCACCCTGAACCTGCGCAGCGGACCGGGCTATCATTTCCCTGTGGTGGCGGTGCTGAGCCAGGGCATGAACCTGCTGGTGCTGGGCAACGCCCCGGGCTGGTTGCAGGTGCAGACCGACGCGGGCCAGACCGGATGGGTGGCCCAGTCCTACACCGCGCCGGCGGTGAGCGGTTCGCCCAACGGCTAGGTGGGTTGCATGAGAACAGAGCGAATGGCAAAAGACGCCCTGGATGGCCAGGCCCACGACTGGGAAGGCTTCATGGCCTATCACAGCGTGGGGCTGTTTTGCCACGTTCTGAATTGGTCGCATGGGCTGGCGGACCACCTGGCCGCGCGCGCCGCGGCCTGGTGGCTCCACCACCATCCGCAACCGGCCCCGGCCACGGCGCGACCCGGCGGGGCTAGCCGCGCTCCGGCTCGGCGGCCAGCACCCGCAGGGCGGCCGGGACCACCCGCAGGCTGAGCGGAGCCACCGCCACCGGCTCGCCGTCGGCCCACAATTCCAGGCCAGCCTCGGACTCCACCCGCAGCCAGGGCGAGGCCATGAAGCTGACCTCGGGCAGCCGGCCGTGGCGGCCCAGCAGCAGTTGGGGCAGCACCGTCAGCACCCGCCAGAAGCCGGCCGGACGCACCAGGCACAACTCCAGCAGGCCGTCGTCGGGTCGGGCCTCGGGGGCGATGGGAATCTGGTTGCCGTAGGTCCGGGTGTTGGCGGCGGCCACCAGCAGGATCGGTCCCTGGTATTGGCCGCCCTCCCAGTCCAGGCGCACCTCCGGGGCCTGGTAGCGGCTCAGCACCCGCAGCACGCCGTAGAGATAGGCCGGCTGGCCCTGGAGGGGACCGCGCAGGTTGTCCACGAAGCGGCTGACCAGGGCGTCGAAGCCGATGGCCCCCACGGTGCAGTAGTAGCGGTCGAAACCCTGGCCCTGGGCGTGGACCAAATCCAGGGCGCGGGTGGGGCCAGCGACCAGCAGTCCGGCCAGGGTCTCGGGCCGAGGCAGGGGTCCCAGGGAGCGGGCGAAGTCGTTGCAGCGTCCGGCCGGACCCACCGCCAGCCGGGCGGGCTGCCCGGCCAGGGCCTGGACCACCTCGTGCACGCTGCCGTCGCCACCCACGACTACGATGGTCCCGGACCCATGACCGCAGGCGCGCTGGGCCAGGGCCCGGGCGTCGCCCCGGCGGCGGGTCTCCAGGATCTCGAAGGCCAGGCCTCGCGCTCGCATGGCCTGGATCAGGCGCTTGGCGTAGCGCTTTCCCCGCCCCCGCCCGCCGACCGGGTTGACGATCAGGCTGATGGCCTTGGCTTCCCGCCCCTCCGCTTCTCCCACGCTTCCCTCACTGGTCACGCCACCACCCTCCGTGCCATCCCCCCCTATAAAGGTTTTTGGAAGGGGGTGCGGGGGAAACCTTTGGTTCACAAAAGGTTTCCCCGTATATTCTCTTCTTCCCTTCCCCCTAGAACAACCCCATCTGGCGGGGCTTGCGGGCGCGGCGGGGGGCGGAGCACTCGGCCCAGAGGCCGGGGGGAAGGCCGGCCAGCAGGGGCGAAGGACCGGGGTTGCGGGCCTGGCCATAGAGGCTGCGCCGGGTGGCGCGAGAGAGGTAAAGCCGCTCCCGCGCCCGGGTCAGGGCCACGTAGAGCAGGCGGCGCTCCTCGTCCGGATCGGCCGGGGCGCGCTCCGGGGGCAGATAGGGCAACAGCCCCTCCTCCAGGCCGGTGACGAAGACCACCGGAAACTCCAGGCCCTTGGCGGCGTGCATGCTGAGCAGGCTGACCCGTTGGGCCTTGAAGTCCAGGGGGTCGGTCTCGGCCAGGGGCTCGCGCGCGGCCACCTGATAGGGAACGCCGGCCCGGGCCAGGGCCTCGGCCAGGGGCGGGGCCTGGGCGTGGAGGCGATAGAGCAGCGCGATGTCCCGGGCGGCGTAGCCATGGCCCTGGTCCGCGCCGGCCTCCACCTGGCGGGAGTCCACCCCGCCCAACAGCTCCACCACCTGGCGAGCCACCCAGTCGGCCTCGGCCTCGGGGCTGGGCAGGGCGGCCAGGACCGGCAGGGGGCCGTCGCCGGCCCGGGCGATCTGGGCCGGCCGGTCCGGGTCGGGTTCGGCGGCCATCAGGGCCTGGGCCAGGGCCAGGATGGGGGCGCGGTTGCGATGGTTGTCGCGCAGGCACAGGCCCACCGCGCCAGGGAAATCGCGGCCAAAGGCGGCGAAGAGGCGGCGGTCCGCGCCCCGGAAGCCATAGATGGCCTGGTCCGGGTCGCCGATGGCGGCCAACTGGCACTGGGGGCCGACCAAGGCGCGCAGGAGCTCAACCTGGGCCGGGTTCACATCCTGGTATTCGTCCACCAGTAGATGCTGGAAGCGCTCCCGCCAGGCCCGGGCCAGGTCGGGGTCCTGGCACAGGTGAATGACCGCCCCCCGCACCAGGTCGTCCAGGTCCAGGGCCTGGCGCTGGACCAATGCCTCCTGGTAGGCCCGGAACCAGGGACGCAATCCGGGTTCGGTCGGGTCCTCCACCCGCTGCTTGGCCAGGGTGAGGCGCTGGGCCAGCTCGCCGGCCTTGAGGCCGGCCTTCTGGGCCAGCTCCGCCACCAGGGCCAGGCGTTCCTCCTCCCCGATGACCACGGGCGGCCCGCCCAGGGCCTGGGCCAGGACCTCGCGGCCCAGGGAATGGAAGGTGCCCACCCGGGCCGCCGCGCCCCGGGGCGCGGCCTCGGCCAGGCGCATGCCCAGCTCGCCGGCGGCCTTGCGGGTGAAGGTGAGCAACTGCACTCCGGCCGGATCGGCCCCGGCGGCCAGGCGCTGGGCGGCGCGGGCCACCAGGAGCCGGGTCTTGCCGCTGCCCGGACCGGCGCGCACGATCAGCGGCGCGCCGCTGGCCTCCACCGCCACCCGCTGCTCGGGGTTGAGGCTGGCGGTTTCGTCCGTCGCCAGCCCGGCCAAGGGCAAGGCGGGCGCGACCCCTTCGGGCGGTTGGGCGGCGGGGTTGGCCTTTTTCCGCGCCGGTTGGGGGCGGGAGGCCTCGGCTGCGCGCCAGAGGCGGCCCTGGCCGGCCAACTCCTTGCGCTCCTCGGGGGCGAAAAGCCTGACCACCCCGAATTCGCCGTCATAGCCGCCCTCCAGCCAGACCTGGCCCGCGCGCATGCGGCGAACGGCCTCGGCCAGCACCGGCCCGCCCACCCGCTCCAGGTCCTCCTGGCTGGCCTGGCGCAGCACCAAGAGCTCCGGCCCCAGGCGGCGGGTCAGCTCGGCCTGGGCCTGGAGCACCCCCTTGGTGCGGGGTCCCCTTTGCAGCACCTCTCCCAAAACCTCGGCCAGGGGCATCAGGTACTCGAAATGAGGCCGTCGGACCGGCCCCCCGCCCAGCGGGCGGTCGGCCAGGTCCTCCACCCGGGAGAGCACCCCCACGGTGAGGGGGCCGCCGCAGACCGGACAGCGGCCGCCCAGGCGGCGGGTCGCGGCCGGCTCCAGGCGGAGGTTGCACTTGCGGTGGCCGTCCAGATGGTACTTGCCCTCGTCGGGAAAGAACTCCAGGGTGCCCGCGAAGCCCTGGCCCCAGGGATCGGCCAGGGCGGCGGCCAGGGCGGGAAAGGTGGGCGGGCAGTCCAGCAGGTTGGCCTCCCGGGCCAGGTTGGCCGGGGAATGGGCGTCGGAGTTGCTGATCAGGGTGTAGCCATCCAGGGCCGACAGCCGCCAGTTCATGGCCGGGTCGCTGGAAAGCCCGGTCTCCAGGGCGTGGATCTGGCTGGTGAGGTCGGCGAAACAGTCCTCGATGCGGTCAAAGCCGCTCTTGGAGCCAAACAGGCTGAACCAGGGGGTCCAGATGTGGGCCGGCGCGCAGATCGCCTGGGGACTGCAATCCAGCACCAGCTCCACCAGGTCGCGGGCGTCCAGGCCCAGGATGGGCCGGCCGTCGCTGGTGATGTTGCCCAGGCGACCCAGGCGCAGGTTGACCGCCTCGGCGGCGGCGAAGTCGGGCAGGATCACCACCAGGTGGACCTTGCGGGTGGCCCCCTGGCGTTTGTAGATGCAGCTGATCTCGCCGCTGAGCAGGAAGCGCACCGGCCGTCGACAGGCCCCGGGCACCGCCTGGGCCGGGGCGCTGGTCAGCTCCGGACGCAGTTCATAGGCCCCGTCGCCGGTCTCCACCAGCTTTTCGCGCAGCTCGGCCAGCCAGGCCGGATGGGTGCAATCGCCCGCGCCCAACAGGTCCACCCCCTTGATTTGGGCGGCCTGCCAGAGGCTCTCCGGGGTCAGGTCGCGGGCGGTGGCCCGGGAGTAGCGGGAATGGATATGCAGGTCGGCTACGATCATGACCCAGGAAACTACACCGCCGCGCCGCCGCCTGGCAAGGGCCGCATGCCCCCGGCGTTTGATGGGATTTTTCGGGGTCGCCGGGCTTGAGCCCACTGTCCGGAAATGCTACAATCCCTGCGTCCCTTCCCTTCACCGGCCGGGCCTCGGCGCCCGACCGTCTCGCCGGGAGGTCCGCCATGCCCGCCGATCCCGCCTGGACCCGTTGCCTGCACCTAAGCGCCGGCACCTGCCCCCAGCTTTTCATCGAGGGCAAGGGTCTGTCCGGGGCCGAGTCGCCCCGGCCGGAGCTGACCCAGGACCTGACCCTGGAGCGCCTGGCCCTGGCCTGTCGGCAATGCCACCTGTCCCCCGAAACCGCCCAATGACCGAACCGCTCCAGACCACCAGCAAGCCCGGCGGCCAGATCCTGATCGTGGAGGACGAGGCCGACAGCGCCCTCTTTTTCCGCGCCCTTCTGGAATCCGAGGGCCTGAACACCGAGGTCTGCTCCGACGGCGAGACCGCCCTGGAGCGCCTGGCCAGCGCGGACTTCGACCTGGTGCTGCTGGACCTGATCCTGCCCGGGCTCAGCGGCTGGGAGGTGCTCAGCCAGATCAAGGACGACGGCCGCCTGCGCTACGTGCCGGTGGTGGTGCTCTCGGCCCTGAACGACAAGCCCAGCGCCCTGAAGGCCCTGGATCTGGGGGCCGAGGACTTCCTGACCAAGCCGGTGGACGTGGACAACCTGCTGAGCCGGGTGCGGGTGATGCTTCGCATCCGGGCGCTGTACGAGAACCTGATCACCGAGCGGGTGGGCCGCCAACAGGCCCAGCGCACCCTGGAGATGCGCCGCTATCTGGCCAAGGTCATGGGCGGCTCGCCCAAGGTGCAGGAGATGGCCGACCTGTTGGACAACGTGGTGGCCACCGACACCACGGTGCTGCTGGAGGGCGAGTCCGGCACCGGCAAGAGCCTGCTGGCCGAGGCCATCCACCGCTACAGCAAGCGGGCCAACGGCCCCTTCGTGGTGGTCAACTGCTCGGCCTACCCCGAGACCCTCTTGAGCAGCGAGCTGTTCGGCCACGAGAAGGGGGCCTTCACCGGGGCCATCCGGCGCAAGGTGGGGCGCTTCGAGCTGGCCCGGGGGGGCACCATCTTCCTGGACGAGGTGGCCGAGATCAGCCCGCTGACCCAGTTGGCCCTGCTGCGGGTGATCCAGGACCGCGAGTTCGAGCGGGTGGGCGGCGAGCAGACCCTGGCCGCCGACGTGCGCATCGTGGCCGCCACCAACAAGGTGCTCAAGGAGATGGTGGAGCGCGGCCTGTTTCGCGAGGACCTCTACTATCGGCTCAACGTGGTGCGCCTGGAGGCGCCGCCCCTGCGGGAGCGGGCCGAGGACATCCCCTTCCTGGCCAATTTCTTTCTGCGCAACCAGGCCGAGAAGCTGGGCAAGCCCATCCTGGGCTTCGAGCGCGACTGCCTGGCCCGCCTGATGGCCTATCCCTGGCCGGGCAACGTGCGCGAGCTGCGCAACGTGGTGGAGCACAGCGCCCTGATGTGCCGGGTCGAGGCGGTGGGCCTGGAGCATCTGCCCCCGGCCCTGCAGGCCAGCGACCAGGACCTCGCCCTGCTGGCGGGAGGGGCGGCCGCGCCCGAGGCCGGACGCCTGCTGGACCAGGAGCGTCTGATCATCGAGAAGACACTGGAGAAGGTGGGCTGGAACAAGTACCAGGCCGCCAAGCTCCTGGGCATCGCCCGCTCCACCCTCTACGGCAAGATCGAGAAATTCGGCCTGCAACCGCCGGATGAATCCGCGGCCAACCTGAACTAGGATGACCATAGGCCTTCGCGCCAACCCGCCGGAGGATGGCATGCGCCTGCGGACCCTGCGCCAACGCTTCCTGGTGCTCCTGCTCTTGCCGGTGCTCCTGCTGTTGGGCGTCGCCGGCCTGGTGGGTTTCTGGCAGGTGCATGAGCACCTGCTGACGCAATGGCGCGAATCGGCCCTGTTCAGCCTGGAGGAGGCCGCCCACGTCATCGACATGCGCCTGGCCCGGCCGGGGGAGACCCTGAAGGTGGTGGCGGAGTTGCAGGCCGGCCGCGAATTGCCGGCCGAGCAGTGGCAGGCCCTGCTGGCCAAGGTGCCGGGGGTGGTGCGGGCCAGGGTCGAGCCGGAGTCCGCGGCCGGGGTTGAGGGCGGGCCGGGCCAGACGCCCGCTCCCGGCGGGTGGGGGGCGGACGGCGGCGGAGGGCGAGGCCTGTCCGGCATGGGTGGAATGGGCGGCATGGGCGGCGTGTCCGCCGAGGGTCCCCTGCCCATGGGCCGGCGGGGGATGCGCTTGCTGCGGGTGCGGCCGGCCCAGGTCGCGGGGCCGGAGTTCTCCACCGCCGACCAGGCCAACCTGGTCACCCTCGCCTACCAGATCCAGGATGATCAAGGCCGGCCCAGCGGCCGGGTGGAACTGGTGATGGCCCTGGATTTCTTCCTGGAAGGCCTCCAGGCCCTGCACTGGTGGCAGACCAGCCAGGTGTTGCTGGTGGACCACCAGGGCCGCGTCCTGACCTCCCACGGCTATGACCCGCCCCGCGGCGGCCTTCTGGGCCAGGACGGCGACCCCCTGGAGCGCGAGACCCTGGCCGCCCTCCAACAAAGCGCCTCCGGCACCCTGCTCTCCGGCCATCCCGCCCGCCGGGTCAGTGGCTTTTTCGCCCTCAAGCGCGCCCCCTGGTACCTGGTGCTCTCCGCCCCCGGCGATCGGGTCCTGGCCCCGGTCCTGAGCTTCCTGACCGCCTATGGCCTGGCGGTGGCGGTCTCCCTGGGCTGCGTGGGCCTGATCATCCTGGCCGTCACCCGGGGCATCACCAAACGGGTGGCGGTCCTGGGTCAGGCGGCGGCCCGGGTCTCGCGGGGCGACTACGCCGAGGTGGAGCCCGACGCCTGCTGCGACGAGGTGACCCAGTTGGCGGTGGGCTTCAACCTGATGCTGGCCGGTCTGCGCGAGCGCGACTACATCAAGGACACCTTCGGTCGCTACGTGGACGAGGAGGTGGCCCGCAAGCTGCTGAGCCGGCCCGAGGCCCGCCGCCTGGGCGGGGAGCAGCGGCCGGTGGCCATCCTGCTGACCGACGTGCGCGGCTTCACCCAGGTCTGCGAGCACCTAAGCCCGGAACAGACCATCGCGGTGGTCAACCGCTACCTGGAGGGCATCATCAACGCCATCCAGGGGCACCAGGGCATCATCGTGGACTTTCTGGGCGACGCGGCCCTGGCCTTCTTCGACACCCTGGACCAGCCCGTCGAGCAGGCGGTGCGCCGCGCCCTGTGCTGCTCCCTGGAGGTGCGCCAGGCCAGCCAGGACTTCAACCGCCAGGCCCGCCGGGAGGGCCTGCCCGAGCTGGCCACCGCCATCGCCTTGAACGCCGGGGAGGTGGTGGTGGGCAACATCGGCAGCAAGGCCCGCACCAAGTACGGCATCGTGGGCGGCCCGGTCAACCTCACCGCCCGCTTGCAGACCCTGGCCGAGGGCGGCGAGATCATCGTCTCCGACCAGTTCCTGGCTTTGGCCGGGCCGGCGGTGAAGGTGGAAAAAAGCCTCCGCGCCCAGGTCAAGGGCTTTCCCGAGCCGGTCAACGCCCACGTGGTCTCGCCCCAGCAGGACTGCGGCCTGGTGATGGGCGGCGATTGCCGCCTGACTCGGCTCGGCCAGGCCTGAGCCTCCGGCACGCCATCGCGTCCGACCGCGCGGGGGTGGGGCTCGCCCCCTCCCCGACGCCTTCAGCGCAAAACAAGGGCGGGGATCGACCCCGCCCTTGCCCGACCGCCAGCGGCTCTAACTCAGCGCCTTTTTCAGTAGGCCTCCTCGTAGGCCAGGTCCTGGTCGGTGATCTTGTGGCGGAAGGTCACATAGGCCCAGGCCTGGTAGGCCAACACCACCGGTACCATCACCAGGGCCACCCCCAGCATGATCTTGAGCGTCAGGGGGCTGGATGAGGAGTTGGTGACGGTCATGGACCAGGCCGGGTCCAGGCTGCTGGGCAGCAGGTTGGGATAGAGCCCGGCCACGCCAAAGAGGGTGCAGCCCACGATCATCAGCGCCGAAGCCCCCCAGGCCTTCCACCAGGCGTTTTGGGCCATGTACATCCGGCTCAAAAGCAGTCCGATCACCGCCAACAGCGGCAGGATCCACAGCCAGATGTAGGTCAGGTAGTTGGCCCAGAGCCGGGTGTAGAACCAGGTGGCCGCCAGGAAGACCACCGCCGCCACCAGCAGCACCGGCCAGATTCGCTTGGCCATGGCCTGGGCCCGGACCTCCAGCTCGCCGCTGGCCTTGATGGCCAGCCACAGGCTGCCGTGGGTCATGAACAGCAATACAAAGAGGACCCCGCCCAACAGGCCGTAGGGATTGAGCAGGGTGAACAGGGTGCCCTGGTAGACTCCCTGCTGGTCGATGGGAATGCCCATGAAGATGTTGGCGAAGGCCACGCCCAGCAACAACGCCGGCAGGAAGCTGCCCAGCCACAGGCATCCGTCCCAGATCGACTTCCAGGCCGGGCTGTCCACCTTGCCCCGGAACTCGAAGGCCACCCCGCGCAGGATCAGGGCGAACAACAGCAGCATCAGGGCCGAATAAAGGGAGCTGAACATCACCGCGTAGGTGCCGGGAAAGGCGGCGAAGGTGACTCCGCCGGCGGTGATCAGCCAGACCTCGTTGCCGTCCCAGAAAGGCCCCATGGCGTTGTAGACCACGCGTTTGTCCTGCTCGTTCCTGGCCAGGGCCGGCATCAGCGCGCCCAGACCCAGGTCGAAGCCGTCCAGCATGAAGTAGATCGCCCACAGGACGCCCCAGAGCACGAACCAGATGGTTTCCAACATGGCGCTTACCTCCCCTTCCCCTCAGCGGGCCTTGACCGGCGCGGGTCCCTTGCGGGCGTTGCGGAAAATCAGCCAGAAGGCGGCGGCCCCCAGCAGTCCGTAGATCAGGATGAAGGCCACCAGGGTGGTGGCCACCTGGCTGGTGGCGATGGGGCTGACCGCGTCGGCGGTGCGCATCATGCCCCAGACGATCCAGGGTTGGCGGCCCACCTCGGCCACCAGCCAGCCGGCCTCCAGGGCCAGGTAGGGCAGCGGGATCAGCCAGGGCAGAATCTTGAGCAGCAGGGGGCTGGACTGGGGATCCTTGCGCTTCCAGAAGGCCCAGATCGAGACCAGGATGAACAGCGTGCCCAGGCCCACCATCAGGCGGAAGCCCAGGTAGGTGGGCAGCACCGGCGGCCGGTCCTGGACCGGGAAGTCCTTGAGTCCCTTGACCTCGGCGTTGAAGTCGCCGAAGGCCAGGAAGGAGAGCGCCCCGGGCAGGGGCAGGGCCTCCACGCTGTTGCGCTCGTTCTCCTGGTCGGGCCAGAGCAGCAGGTACATGGGCGCGGCCTTGGTGGTCTCCCACAGGCCCTCCATGGCCGCCAGCTTGGTGGGCTGCTTCTCGGCCACCTCCTTGCCGCTCAGGTCGCCGTTGATGGCCACGAAGAGGCTGAAGATCAAGGCCCAAGCCGCGGCCAGCTTGAAGCTTTTCTTGAACAGGACCACCTCGTTGCCCCGCAGCAGATGCCAGGCGCTGATGCCCATCACGAAGAAGGCGGCCAGGATGTAGGCCCCGCTCAGGGTGTGGACGAACTCCAGGACGGCCCACTTCTGGGTGACGATGGCCAGGAAGTCGTCCAACTCGGCCCGGCCGTTGCGGATCACGTAGCCCACCGGATGCTGCATGAAGCTGTTGGCGGCCAGGATCCAATAGGCGCTGACATTGCTGGCGATGGCCACCAGCCAGATGGCGGTGGCGTGCATCTTGGGCGAGAGCTTGTTCCAGCCGAAGATCCAGACCGCGATGAAGGTGGACTCCAGGAAGAAGGCCAGGGTGGCCTCCACCGCCAGCAACGAGCCGAAGATGTCGCCCACGTACTGGCTGTAGCGGCTCCAGTTGGTGCCGAACTGGAACTCCAGGGTGATGCCGGTGACCACCCCGATGGCGAAGTTGATCACGAACAGCTTGCCCCAGAACTTGGCCATGCGTTTGTAGTCCTGGTCGCCGCTGGTCACGTAGCGGGTTTCCATGATGGCGGTGAGCAGCGAGAGGCCCAGGGTGAGGGGCACGAAAAGGAAGTGGAAAAAGGTGGCGGCCGCGAATTGCAGCCTGGACAGCATCAGGACGTCCATGCTTCTGGCCCTCCGTTGAGATTGGCGTTTCTGATAATGGTTTCTATTATCATTTTGCCGGGAGGAGTGTCAAGCCCTTTGCCTCTACCCGAGGTTCGGGCCCTGGCGGACGCAAGCCAGTCATGATGCTTAAAATTGTAAAACCGCACCAGCGGTGGGGGGCAATTTTTTTACTTGTTTTTTCCCGGGTCGGCCTGGGCCAGGCGATCCCGGGCCTGTTGGGCCAAACTCCCCACCCTGACCTCGCCGACGCCGTCCTCCAGCGGAAACTCCAGCGCCCGCCCATCGTCCCGGCGCTCCTCCAGGGCCGTGGCCGCCCCCTCCCCTCCCAGCCAGCCCCAGGCCCAGGCCGCCGCGCCCGCAACCCGCGCATCGGGATGGCCCAGCAGCTCCCGCACCACCTCGGGCGCGCCACAGGACCGGGCCAGCTCGGGCTGGGCCTGGGCCAGGCGTCCCAGGCCCCAGAGCGCGCCCGCCAGCAGGGCGGGGTGATCGAGCTGATTGGCGCAGGGAGAGACGTAGGAGACCAGGATGTTGGCGAACTCCCGGGCCAGGAGCGGGCTGTGGCGCAGGATCTCGCCAAAGGCCTCGGCCGCACCCCAGCCCATGGCCCCGGATTCCTCGTTGAGGGTCCACATCAGGCGGCGCAGCACCTCGCGGCCGGCCTCGGGCTCCACCTCGGCCAACCCGGCCACCAGTGGCCCCAACAGCCCCACCGCTCGCCAGCGGGCCAGGGGGGTGGGCGCGCTGAGACCGGCCAGCAGGGCGCGCACCAGGGCCGGGGTGGGCAGCCCCGCCAGGCGCTCGCGGGCCTGGTCCAGGCCCAGGTTCGGCCCCGGCCCCTCCAGGACCGCGCGCACCTGGCGACGGATGGAGCCAGAGGGCGTCATGTTGATTGGAAATCACCAGGTAGGTTGGTCAGCGGACGATGGTCGAGGCCTTCTCCCCCCCGCCCAGCTCGTGGAACGCTTGGCCGTTCCAAGATTTTTTTCGGATGAGGTGCGGGGGAGCCCCTTTTGCGCGGCAAAAAGGGCCCCCCGTATCGAGCTTCTCGCTTCCTCGCTCTCAGCCCTGGCCGCCCGGGCGGCGCACCCCGCCCGGGGCCAGGCCGGCGGCCTTGACGGCCTGGCCCACCTTGAGCCCCAGTTCGCGGCACTGGTGCAGGGCTTGGTGATCGGGGACGTAGTTGTGGCGCAGGCCATCGTCCACGATCTCCAGCTTCATCTCGTTGAGGAACTCGGTCATGTGCTTGACCGCCTCGCCGCTCCAGCCATAGGAGCCAAAGGCCGCGGCCAGCTTGCCGGTGGGCTTGAGGCCCCGGATGTAGGTCAGGAAATCGGCCATGCGGGGCAGCATGCCGTTGTTGAGGGTGGACGAGCCCACCAGCAGGGCCTTGGCGTCCAGCAGCTCGGTGACCACGTCGCTGCGGTGGGTGTTGGCCAGGTTCATCAGTTTGACGCAGACGCCCTCGTCCTGGACGCCGTCGGCCACCGCCTTGGCCATCAGCTCGGTGCTGTGCCACATGGTGTCGTAGACCACCAGGACCTTGGCCACCGCCTCCTGGCGTGACCAGTGGTCGTAGGCCGCGATGATCCTGCCCGGATCGCCGCGCCAGATCACCCCGTGGTCCGGGGCGATGGTGTCGATGGCCAGGCCCATCTCCTTGACCTGGGCCAGGAGCTTGGCCACCAGGGGTGAATAGGGCAGCAGGATGTTGGCGTAGTACTTGGCCGCGTGGTTCATCAGCTCGGCCGGGTCCACCTGGTCGTCGAAACGCTCGCTGGTGGCCCAATGCAGGCCGAAGGCGTCGGAGCTGATCAGCAGCTTGTCCTCCGGGAAGTAGGAGAACATGCTGTCGGGCCAGTGCAGCATTCGGGTTTCCAGGAAATGGATGGTGCGGCGGCCGATGTTCAGGGTGTCCCCGCTTTTCACCACCTCCACCGGCCAGTCCGTGTAATGGAAATGGGCCTTCATGGCCTTCTGGCCCATGGTGGAGGTGAAGATCTTCTCGGGCTTGATCAGCTCGATGACCTCGGGCAGGCTGCCGGAGTGGTCCATCTCCAGGTGGTTGACCACCAGGTAGTCGATCTTCTTGGGGTCCATCAGATTGTGGATGCGGTGCGTCAGGTCGCTCAGGAACCCCTTCTTGACCGTGTCGAACAGCACCACCTTCTCGTCCTGGGCCAGGTAGCAGTTGTAGGTGGTGCCCTTGTAGGTGGAATAACCATGGAAGTCGCGGATGTCCCAATCCACGGCCCCCACCCAGTAGATGTCCTTTTTCACCTCGATGGGCTTCATGATCGCCTCTGTGTCAGCCCGCGCCAGCCCCACGGGGCTGGGCGGGGTCGGGAATGGCGGAACGACGCGCCGGATCCGATCAGCGAAGTCGGTCTAGCTCTCCGGCTCGAACTGGTCCTTGCTGGCGCCGCAGACCGGACAGGACCAGTCGGCGGGCAGGTCCTCGAAGGCGGTGCCGGCCGGGATATTGCTATCGGGATCGCCCTTGGCCGGGTCGTAGACGTAACCGCAAACGCTGCAAACGTACTTTTTCATGCTCTTCAGCTCCTTGTCGACCGGGCGCGGTTTCCGGGCAAAACCCGCCGGACCCGCGCCCGGGGTCCGGCGACCACTGGTTCCACTCGCTCGGCCTGGTCAGGACTGGGCCTTCCACTGGCCGTGGATGTTGCAATACTCCCGGGCGGTGACCGCGGCGGCGTCGATCTTGAACACCGCCTCCGGGGCCTGGCCGGGTTTCAGGAACTCCAGGTAGGCCTTGTCGCCGGCCACCAGCTCGATCCACTGGATGTAGTGCTTCTCTTCCATGGGATGGGCCACGCTGCCGACCTTGACCTTGTAGCCGCCGTCGATCTTCTCGATCACCGGAACGTGCTTCTCCTTGGCCGCGTCGACCGTGTTCTCCTCTTGCAGCTTCATGGGCTGACCGCAGCAGACCAACTCGCCCTTGCTGGCCACCAACATCTCCACGATGTTGCCGCACAGCTCGCATTTGTAGACCTGCAGTCTCTGATTCATGGAAGCCTCCTCGCTGGGGGATGACGGACCGGCGGAGGTCCCGCCGGTCCCAACCTTCTACCAGTTCTCGCCCTTGAGCTCGAAATGGGCCCTGGGGTGGGCGCAGGCCGGACAGATATCCGGCGCGCCTTCGCCCTCGTGCAGATAGCCGCAGTTGCGGCAGCGCCAGGTGGTCTTCTGGTCGCGCTTGAAAACCACGCCGTTTTCGATGTTGGCGGCCAGATCGCGATAGCGCTTCTCGTGGAAGCGCTCGGCCACGGCGATGGCCTCGAAGACCTTGGCGATGTCGCCAAAGCCCTCGGCCAGGGCGGTCTTGGCGAAGTCGGGATACATCACCGCCTGCTCGTGGTGCTCGCCGCCGGCGGCCTCCATCAGGTTGGCCACGGTGTTGCCGATGACGCCGGCCGGGAAGGCCGCCACCACCTCCACCTCGCCGCCCTCCAGAAACTTGAACAGACGCTTGGCGTGCTCCTTTTCCTGGTTGGCGGTCTCCTCGAAAATAAACGCGATCTGCTCGTACCCCTCTTTCTTGGCCTGGGCCGCGAAGTAGGTGTAGCGGTTGCGGGCCTGGGATTCGCCGGCAAAGGCGGTGAGCAGGTTTTTCTCGGTCTGGGTGCCCTTGAGGCTGGCCATGATGACTCTTTCTCCACTCAGGTTGCTTCTGGGTTCTAGCTGGCGAGCCGGTCCTTGCCGGCCGCGGTGATGGCGTACTTGCAGCGCACCGGGCTGTCCACCAGGCCCAGGCTTTTGAGGCCCTTGATCTGGTCGCTGACCATCTTGCCGTCCAGGCCCGTCGCGGCGGCGATCTGCTTGGGGGCCTGGGGGCCGGCGGCGGCGGCCATGGTCTCGAGCACCTTGCGCCCGGCGGCGTCCAGGGCGTTCTGTTGCTTGGCGGTCATGGCTGTCTACTCCGGAGGTTGGGCGAGGCGTCCTATGCGTTGGCGGCCCTGGCCTGGCGGCAGTCGGGGCAGCGGCCCACGAACTCCAGGCGGTGGCCCATGACCTCGAATCCGCTGTGCTGGCGGGCGGCGCGCTCCAGTCCATCCATGGGCGGCAGGTCCAGGTCGTAGACCCGGCCGCATTCCATGCAACGAAAATGATAGTGGTTGTCCACCGTGCCGTCGAACCGCATCTCCAGGCCCGCCACGTCCAGCTTCTGGATCACGCCCACCCGGGAGAGGATCTCCAGGTTGCGGTAAACCGTGCCCAGGCTGATGCGCGGCAACCGCTTGCGCACGATCTGGCACAGCTCGCCCGCGGTGGGGTGGCTTTTCAGTTTGCACAACTCGTCCAGGATCACCTGGCGTTGGGTTGTCATCCGGAGTTTGGGGGTTGCTTCCACGACCGCCTCCACTTAGTAACCGTTATCGACTACCAAGGTAACAATACAACCCTTGGCTGTCAATGGGCGGCGCCACCCTTCTTCCAGCTGGCCTCCGCGCCACGGGCTGGGAACAGGCCTAGGGCTCCGGGGCGGTACGCGGTTGTCACAGGCGCTCCCATCCAGGGTAAACCAGCCACCCTGGGCGGGCAAGGGTTCATTTTCATTCTTATTGGTTGGTGATCCGGGCCTGGCTGCTATACTTCCGGCAGAGAATCAACCCACAGGATTGGACATGCTCGCAGAAAACAACCTCAAACCCGCCGTGGTCCTCCTGTCCGGCGGGCTGGATTCCAGCACCTGCCTGGCCCTGGCCCGGGAGCGTGGCTTTCGCTGCTTCGCCCTGAGCTTCGCCTATGGCCAGCGTCACGCCCAGGAACTGGACGCCGCCAGGAGGGTGGCCGCCGCCCTGGGGGTGGAGCGCCACCTGATCCTGGAACTGGACCTGCGCCCCATTGGCGGCTCGGCGCTCACCGCCGACATCCCGGTGCCCAAAGGCCGGTCGGTGGAGGAGATGTCCCAGGGGGCGCCGGTGACCTACGTGCCGGCCCGCAACACCCTGTTCCTCTCCCTGGCCGTGGCCTGGGCCGAGACCCTGGAGGCCACCGACATCTTCATCGGGGTCAACGCGCTGGATTATTCGGGCTATCCCGACTGCCGGCCGGAGTTCATCGCCGCCTTCCAGGAGGTGGCCAACCGGGGCACCCGGCTGGGGGCCGAGCTGGGCGGGCGCTTCACCATCCACACCCCCCTGATCCGACTGAGCAAGGCCGAGATCGTGGCCCAGGGCCTGCGCCTGGGCCTGGATCATGGTCTGACCCACTCCTGCTACGACCCCACCCCGGAGGGCCTGGCCTGCGGACGCTGCGACTCCTGCCTGTTGCGGCGCAAGGGCTTTGCCGAGGCCGGAGTCAGCGACCCCCTGCCCTACGCCGAATAGCCCCCCGACGCCCACCCCCGGCCCGGCCTGGCGCGAGCGCCGCGCCGGGGGCTATGGGGCGGGATGGGCCTGGGCCAGCTCCTCGGCCAGAATCAGGCCCAGGATGGCCAGGCACTCCATGTCCAGGTAAACGGGGGCGTTCTGGTCAAAGAGCAGCGAGCAGCTGGCCGGAAACATCTCGCCCTGATCGTTGAACAGCAGCAAGAGCGGCGTCCGGGGCAAGGCCGGCAGGAGCAGGCAGAGGTCGTAGCTCAGACCCAGGTCGGCCGGCCGCGCGCCGTAATCGCCCAGGCCCCGCGCCAATTCCGCCTGGCGACCGGCGAAATCCCGGGCGATGCGGCCCTCGGCGTATTGCGCGAAGCTGGGGGCGTAGGGGGACGCGTCCTTGAAGTTGCGGTAGGAGACCCACCGCCCGTTGGGGCCGACCCCGTCCGGCTGGGCCAGCAGGTACTTGGCCAACACCACGCAGCGCATGTGACTGGGCTTGTGGCCGTCAGGTCCGGCGATGCCCTGGGGGGTGACCCGGTGGGGACGGCCGAAGAAGTCGGCCAGGATGGCCTCGCCCTCCCGGGTCGCGCCCAGCTCGACGCAGGGCAGGTTTGGCCAGGCCCGGCCCAACTGGGCCAGGTAGTCCTGATATATCTCGCCAAAAACCGGGGCTTGCGGTTGCATGGCCTCGCTCCTCGCCAATGATGGTCCCGCCCGTTAGTCGTGGGTCAGGGCGATCTTCTCGAACATCGTCACCAGGCCCATGCACAGGATGTAGATCGCGTCGATGGGCAGGTTTTGCGCGGCGGTGGCGTCGAAGAACATGTTCAGTGACGAATCCATGCCATCCTCCGGCTTCCAGTAGCACAGCAGCACCGGCAGCCTGGGCAGGGGATGGATCACCACCGCGATGTCGGAATCGAACTGGTCCGGCGCGGGGCGGCCGGCGAAGATGTCGATGATCAGCTCAAAAAGGTTGGTGTGCTGGTCGATGACCTTTTTCAGGGCCCTTTCGCAGCGGTGCTCGAAGAAGTTCTTCCAATCCAGGCCGCCGGGCAGATCGCGGAAGGCCAGCCACTGGCCCCGGGGCTCGCGGCCCTGGCCCTCCAGGGCCAGCTTGAGGATGGGCAGGCTCAACCAGCTGTTGACGTGGCAACTGGAGACGATGCCGTCCGGCCCCAGGAGATAGTCCTTGCCCAGGACCGGGATCACCATTTGTCCCTGGCGCAGGGTCAGGCCCAGGCGCTGGGCGGCGGCGGCCAGGTCGCTGGCGCACACCTGGGCCTGCAGGTCGCTCAGGGCCCTTTGCATGTCGTCCACCCCGTCGGCGGCCTGAACTGGGGGAGCCGCCTGGGCCACCACCTCCGGGCCCAGGTGAGGGCAGGCGGTCAGGCTTTTTTGGCCCTGGATCACCGCCACCGCGAAGGCCAGGCAGGCGGCCAGGCCGCAGTCCCGACAGTTGGTCTTGGGCAGCAGCTTGTAGACATCCAGATGGTTCTTCAACTCGGCCATGCAAGCACCTCCCGTGATTGGCGGCGGGTGACAATCTTGCGCGAGCATAGCCGGCTTGGGGCAAGCGCGAATCCCCCGTTCGGGCCATGCGGAGGGATGAAGGGGATTGCGCGAGGGGTTAGACCAGACCTTGATGGGCGGCCCAGACCGCGGCCTGGGCGCGGTCGTTGAGGGCCAGTTTCTGGAAAATGTTGTCCACGTGGCGCTTGACGGTGTGGGGGCTCAGGCGCAGGACCTCGGCGATCTGGGGGTTGGTCAGGCCCCGGGCCAGGAGCCGCAGCACCTCCAATTCGCGCGGGGTGAGCGGTTGCTCCAGGGCGGCCTGGAAAGGCAGGTCGCCCAGGCCCAGCCGGTTGGTTTCCTCCAGGCCGCGGAGCAACGCGGCCCGGCGTTGGCTGGTGCGCGCCTGGCGGTCCTTGCGATGGGTGATGTCGAAGCTGATGCGGGCCACCAGCCGGATCCGCCCCTTGGCGTCCCGGACGGGATAGGCTCTGGCTTCCCGCCATATGGTGCGTCCGTCCTCGAGCAGGGTGGCGCGCTCCACCGCCTGGGGCCGGCCGGTGGCCAGGACCTCCCTGACCGGGCAATTGTGCTCGCAGACCTGGTCGCGGCCATTGAAGACGCGATAACAATGCTCGCCGATCCAGGAATCGCCACGGCCGGCCTGGTCTTGGGGCAGCAGGGGCTCCTTGGCCCAGACGATGCGGTAGGCGGCGTCCACCACCGCCAGGGAGTCGCCCAGGTTGGCCAGCACGTCCCAGGCCAACCAGCGGTTTTCGCCGGGGTCAAAAGCCGGCAAGTCCGTTTTACCGCGCGCCATCCCCATTCCCCAGAAACCGTTGCTGGCCAGGTTCGAATCCATGGTGGCAGGGTCTGCCTGTTTCATAAGCCTAACGCCCGCATCAGTCAAGCCGGGCAAGGCTGGGTCGAACCGCCGCGGCCGACCGCCGTTGGGGCGCCGTCGCGCCCCCAACGCGGTGGAGGCGGGGATTATCTCCCCGCCCCGCCGGCAGATCAGGATTGATGGGAGCCCGTCACACTACCGGGCGATGGTGGCCGCCGGGGCCACGGGAAGGTTTTCCTGGGCTGGAGTGGCCGCCGGAGCGGTCCCCTGAACTCCGGCGGCGCCGTCCGGGCTGGCCAGAGGCGGATTCTCCGGCGAGAGGCGCTTGAAGGCCTCGCCCTGCACGGTGAAGAGCATCAAGGGCTTGCGCACCCGGCGGTCCGGGCCCATGCTCATCAGGCCGGTGACCCCGGGTAGGTCGCGCATCTCGCTCAGGGCCAGGCGCAGGGCCGCGCGGGTGCGGGGCGGCTCCGCCTGTCGCAGCAGGCGGCGCAGGATCAGGGCGCTGTCGTAGCCGTGTGCGTCGATGACGCTGGGCTCCTGCCCCAGGGCATCGCGGAAATCGCGGGCGAAGTTGGCCACCAGGGGCTCGGCCGAGGCCGGGTCGAAGGCGTCGGGGATCACGCTGTGGGTCAGGTAGCGCCCGGCCAGGCCCAGGAACTTGGGGTTGTGCCAGAGGTTGGTGCCCAGGAGGTTGACCCCGGCCACGTCGTGGTAGAGGAGTTGGGGCACCACCAGGGCGGCGCGCTCCACCGAGTCGGGCACGAACAGGGCGTCGAAGTCGATCACCGGCTTGGGCGAGTCCGGCCGGCCGGTGCGGTAGGTGCCGGGAGGCAGATGAACAAGTTGCTTGACGTCGTTGGTGAAGTCGTTCTGGCTGGGCTGGTACCACAGGCTGCGCACCACCATACCGCCCCGGGCCAGGACCCCGGCGTCGAACAGCTTGGCGAAGCCCTGGCCATAGGGGGTGCGGGGGGCCATGATCGCCAGGCGATGGAACCCGCGCCGGTCCATGACCTCGCCCAACAGGGCCTCCACCTGGTCGGCCGGGGTGAAGAAGTTCTGGAAGACGTAGTCGCCGGCCTGGGTCACCCCCTCCTGGGGGCTCAGACAGACCAGGGGCAGCTTGTTCTCCTGGGCGGCGCGGGCCGCGGCCAGGGAGGTGGACGCCTCCAGGGGGCCGAGGATGGCGATGACCTTGCGCTCCTTGGCCAGGCGGTTAACGGCCTCGGCGGTCCGCCGGGGATCGCCCTCGCTGTCCTCGATGTACAGGGTCAGGGCCCGGTCGCCGTCGCTGAACAGGCCCAGGCCCAGCTCGATGGCGGCCAGCACCCGGCGGCCGTGGGCGGCCAGGTTGCCGCTCAGGGGCAGGACCACTCCCACCGCCCGGGGCTCCACCGCCTCCACCGCCTCGCGCTCGCGCTCCAAGCCCTGCAACAAGGGCAGGAGGGGCTGGGACTCGGGCAGGCGCTTGAACTCCTGGAGGGTGTTCTCGGCCTCCTCCACCCGGCCCTCGCGCACCTGGGCCTTGGCCAGGCCCAGCAGCAGGGCCGCCCGCACCTGGGGCTGGGCCGCGGTCACCAACAGGCGCTCCACCTCCAGGGAGGGGGCCTTGCCCGCCACCTCGACCAGGCGGCGGCTGATCACGGCCAACTCGAAGGCCGGGGAGTCGGCCGCCAGGGCCACCAGGTTGGCCGCGGCCGGGGCGTACTGCTCCTGGGTCTCCAGCAGCTCGGCCAACTGCTGCACCGCCTGGCGACGCTGCTCGGGATTGATGGGCGCCGGCGGGCTGGTCAGCAACCCCCGCAGGCGCTTGGTGGCCCCGGCCAGGTCGCCGCCGTCTTTTTCCAGGCGGGCGGTCAACAGCTCGCCCTCCACCCGCACCGGCCCGGGCGCGCCCTTGGCGTTCAGGTCGGCCAGGATGCGCAGGGCCTCCTCGCGCCGGCCCTGGGCGGCCTCGGCCCGGGCCAGGCCCAGACGGGCGGCGGCGGCCAGGTCCAGGCCGGGCTGCTTGGCCAACAGGGCGCGGAAGGCCTCGCCGGCCTCGAAGGGTTTGCCCTGGTTCAGGGATTCCTGGCCCATGCGCAGCAGGTGCGCGGCGTCGTCCTCGGCCGTGGGCCGGGGAGGCAGGTGGCCGGGAGCCGGGCCGGTCACCGGGGCCTTGGCGCAGCCGCCCAGCCACAGGGCCATCGCGAGCAACAACAGCAGACCAGTCTTCAGGCGCATGATTCAACCTGCCATGGCGGGTGATGTCTCGCAAACGTCACGCCCCCCGGCCGGGCGCCGGCCTTCCCGGTCCCTGGCGGGGGGCGTGGATGCCATGCCGCGAAAGGCGGAGGCTACTTCTTCACCTCTTCGAAGTCCGCGTCCACCACCTCGTCGTCGCCCTTGCCGCCGGCCGGGCCCGCCCCCGGACCGCCCTGGCCGCCGCCCGAGCCGGAATCCTGGCTGCTGGTGCTGGCCGAGTAAAGGGCCTCGGCCAGTTTGTGGCTGGCCTGGGTCAGCTCGGCCACCGCCGCGTCGATGGCCTCCTTGTCCTCGCCCTCCATGGCGGTCTTGACCCCGGCGATCTTGGCCTCGGCGTCGGCCTTCAGGGCGGGGTCGATCTTGTCGCCCAGCTCCTTGAGGTTCTTCTCCACCGCGTAGACCATGCTGTCGGCCTGGTTGCGGGCGTCCACCAGCTCGCGGCGCTTCTTGTCCTCGCCGGCGTGCATCTCCGCGTCCTTGATGGCCTGCTGGATCTCGGCCTCGCTCAGGCCGCTGCTGGCGGTGATCTTGATCGACTGCTCCTTGCCGGTGCCCAGGTCCTTGGCGCTGACGTGGACGATGCCGTTGGCGTCGATGTCGAAGGTGACCTCGATCTGGGGCACGCCCCGGGGCGCGGGCGGGATGCCCACCAGCTCGAAGCGGCCCAGGGTCTTGTTGCCGGCGGCCATCTCGCGTTCGCCCTGGAGCACGTGGATGGAGACCGCGGGCTGGTTGTCGCCGGCGGTGCTGAAGATCTGGCTCTTGCGGGTGGGGATGGTGGTGTTCTTCTCGATCAGGCGGGTCATGACCCCGCCCAGGGTCTCGATGCCCAGGGACAGCGGGGTGACGTCCAGCAAGAGCACGTCCTTGACCTCGCCGCCCAGCACCCCGCCCTGGATGGCCGCGCCGATGGCCACCACCTCGTCGGGGTTGACCCCCTTGTGGGGCTCCTTCTGGAAGATCTCCTTCACCTTCTGCTGCACCCGGGGCATGCGGGTCATGCCGCCCACCAGGATGACCTCGTTGATCTCCGCGGCCGAGAGGGCGGCGTCGCGCATGGCGGTGCGGCAGGGACCCTCCACCCGGGTGATGAGGTCCTCCACCAGGGCCTCCAGCTTGGCCCGGGTCAGCTTGACGTTCAGGTGCTTGGGACCGGACTGGTCGGCGGTGATGAAGGGAAGGTTGATATCGGTCTCCATGGCGGTGGAGAGCTCCATCTTGGCCTTCTCGGCCGCCTCCTTCAGGCGTTGCAGGGCCATCTTGTCCCCGCGCAAATCGATGCCCTGGTCCTTCTTGAACTCGTCGGCCAGCCAGTCGATCACCCGCAGATCGAAGTCCTCGCCGCCCAGATGGGTGTCGCCGTTGGTGGCCTTGACCTCGAACACCCCGTCGCCCAGCTCCAGGATGGAGATGTCGAAGGTGCCGCCGCCCAGGTCGAACACCGCGATCTTCTCGTCTTTTTTCTTGTCCAGGCCATAGGCCAGGGCCGCGGCGGTGGGCTCGTTGATGATGCGCAGCACGTTGAGGCCGGCGATGCGGCCGGCGTCCTTGGTGGCCTGGCGCTGGCTGTCGTTGAAGTAGGCCGGCACGGTGATGACCGCGTCCTCGAGCTTCTCGCCCAAAAAGTCCTCGGCGGTCTGCTTCATCTTGCCCAGGATCATGGAGCTGATCTGGGCCGGGGAGTACTCCTTGCCCTGGACCTCGATGTGGGCGTCGCCGTTGCTGGCCTGCACGACCTTGTAGGGCAGGATGCCGACGTCCTCCTGGACCTCCTTGGAGCCGAACTTGCGGCCGATCAGGCGCTTGACCGCGAAGACGGTGTTGCGCGGGTTGGTGATGGCCTGGCGCTTGGCCACCTGGCCCACCAGCCGCTCGCCGCTGTCGGTGATGGCCAACACGCTGGGAGTGGTGCGGCTGCCCTCCTGATTGGTGAGCACCTTGGGTTCGCCGCCCTCCATGATGGCCACGCAGGAGTTGGTGGTGCCCAGGTCGATGCCGATGATTTTGCCCATTTTCTAACCTGCCTCCGCAAGGAAATATTGGAGCGCGCCGGCTTGGCGGCCGGGGCTCAGCTGATCTTGATCTTGACCTCGGTCCCCTCGTCCTCGCCTGGCGCCGGACGCTTGCTCACCACCACCATGGCCGGCCGCAACAGCCGGCCCTGGAAGACGTAACCCTTGGCCAACTCGCTCAGGACCGTGTTCTCCTCGGCGTCCGGGTCCTCCTGCTGCAACATGGCCTCGTGCAGCTCGGGATTGAAGGGCTGGCCCAGGGCGACCACCGGCTCCAGGCCGTGGCGCTCCATGGTTTTCATCAGCTCCTGCAACACCAGCGACACGCCCTGGCCCAGGGGGCCTTGCAGATCGGCCTCGCTGGCATGGGCCAAGGCCCGTTCCAGGTTGTCCACCACCGGCAGCAGGTCCTTGACGATGCCCTCGTTGGCCCGGCGCAGGAACTCGGCCTTGTCGCGCTCGGTGCGTTTCTTGAAGTTGTCGGTCTCGGCCATCAGCCTGAGCAGGCGGTCCTTGAGCTCGTCACGTTCGGCCATCAATTCGGCCAGCGGATCGGCGCTGGGGTTCTCCGGCGCTTCGCTCGCGGGGCGGGCCGGTTTCTCTTCCTGACTCACGAAACATCTCCTGTCGCCAAGCGCGCGGGGCTCAGTCCCGGGATGCCAGGATCTGGCTGACCAGCCGCGCGGTGTAATCCACGATGGGGATGATCTTAGAGTAATCCATCCGGGCCGGTCCGATCACCCCCAAAGCCCCGGCCGGCTGGTCCTCCCCGCCGTAGGAGGCGGTGACCGCGGTCAGGCCCTCCAGACCGGCCACTTCGGCGTCCACCCCCATCAGGATCTGCACCCCCGGGGCGCTGAGCGAACGCTCCAGGAGCCGCAGCAGGGTGGAGCGCTCCTCGAAGGCCTCGAAAATGGTCCTGAGCCGGGCCACGTCGCTGAACTCCGGCGCGCCCAGCAGGTTGGTGCGCCCCTCCACGAAGACGTCGCCCGATTCGCCCCAGGGCAAGGCCCGCTGGCCCAGGCGCAGGGCCCGGCTCATGACCCGGTCGAAGCGCACCTTCTCCCGGGCCATCTCCCGCTCCAGGCGCTCGCGCACCTCGTTCAAGGTAAGATCGGCCAGCAGCTCATTCAAGTAGCGGGTGAACTTATCCAGGTCTTCCTGGCCAAGTTCGGCCTCCGCCTCGATGATCCGGTTCTGCACCCCGCCGCTCCTGGCCACCAGCACCACCAGGATCAGGCCCGGCCGCAGGAGCACGAACTCCACGCGCCGGAAGACCTCCTGCTCCGGGTTGGGGGCCGCGACCACCGCCGCCTGCTGGCTGGTGGCCGAGAGCAGCCGACCAGTGGTCTTGAGCACCTCGCGGACCTCCAACTCCGGGCGTCCCTGGAACCCGGCCCGGATAAGGGCCTTGGCCCGCTCGTCCAGCTCCCGCACCTCCAGAATGGATTCCACATAGAAACGAAGGCCTTGAGGCGTGGGCACCCGTCCGGCCGAGACATGGGGCTGGGAAAGATAGCCCATTTCCTCCAGGTCGGACATCACGTTGCGGATGGTGGCCGGGCTGACGTTGACGCTTTTGAGCTTGCTGATGGTGCGCGAGCCCACCGGTTCGGCGTCGCTGATGTAAGTGGCGATGACTGCCGAGAGGATCAGCTTCTCTCGTTCAGAAAGTCCTTTTGCCACTGTAGTTTACCCCCGCTGGCACTCGTTGGGTGAAAGTGCTGACAAAAAATAACCACCCCAGGGGGGGCTGTCAAGCCGGGGCGCGGGTCAGCGGTCTCAGTCCTGGCCCAGCCACTCGCGCAGGGCCAGGACCAGGGACAGCTCGGCCGGGGTCAGGCCCAGCTCCTCCAGGCGCAGGTCCAGAAGGGCCTGGTGAGCCTCTGCCCGTGCCTGGGTCGGCGCGCCCATCAGGCCGCTGTCCAGGTGCCGGATGGCCTCTTCCAGGGCCTCGGCCAGGTTCAGGCTGGCGCCTTCTCCGCACAGCCGGGTGGCCAGAGCCCCGCTTAAGAGGGCCAGGCGGTGGTCCACCGCCGTGTAGCAGGCCTCGGCCAGCTCCGGGGCCGCGGCCCGGGTGGCCTTGGCGATGGCCTCATCGCCGCCGCCCTGGGGTTTTTGCAGCAGCCCGTCCGCCCCGGCCCGGCTCACGGCCACCGCGTCGGCATAGAGGGCCTTGCGCGAGTAGCCCAGGGCCGCGGCCTGGGGGTGATGCTCCCGCGCCGCCCTAAGGTTGGCCAGGCCGTACTCCCTGCCCTGCCCCATCTGCTCGCAGGCGGTCAGGAAGGTGCGCTGCCAGCACTCCACCTGGGCATAGACCCGGCGCAGGAACAGGTTGCCGGCCTCGCCTCCCGGGACTTGGTCCAGGTCGTGGTACAGGCTGGCGGTTGCCTCCGGCGGCCCCAGGCTGGCCTCCAGGTCGCGCTGGCTGATGATTTCCCCAGGTTGGCCCTCGCCCAGCGTGCCGTAGATGTCAAGCAGGAAGCACAGCGGCCGGCGGCCGTCCAGTTGCTCCATGGCCTCATCGAAGGTCTGGGCGTAGATGAATTCGGCCCGCGCGAAGGCCGGGGCCGCGTGAGCGCGGAAATTATCCAGTTCGAATCGAGCGTCGTCGATGAAGACGAAAGCGGGTTTCATGGCGCACCCTCTCTTTGCCGCAAAAGCCTGAGTCCTAGTTAGCACCCCCTGGCCGCGATGGCAACGCGCATCTGGCCGGCTTGACCGGGTTGGCCGGCCGTGCTAAACAATCTCCTGTATTCATCGGGTATTAATTCCACCTTGTCGCTGGAAATGCTTCCAGCGGGTCCCGGAGGTTCGAGATGCAGAAAGTGGCGGTGATCGGCTGCGGTTCCTACATGGACTCTGGTTATGGTTGTCCGGGCGAGTGGCGCTGCCTCAAGGCCGCGGCCATGGGCGAGGGCAAGTTCCCCGAACCGGTGCAGGTGGTGGGTTTCATCAAGTGCGAGTGTCCCGGCCGGGCCACGGTGCCCAACCTGGGCCACTTCATGAAGATGTCCGGGGTCAAGCCCGACGCGGTCTATCTGTCCTCGTGCATGGTGGGCGCCAAGCCCGACTGCCCCTACATGCCGCTGGAAGACAAGGTGGCCTTCATCAAGGAGAAGACTGGCCTGCCGGTGATCCTGGGCACCCACGATTATCACTGAGTCCGGCCGCTCCCCGAGCGTCCCGCCAGACCCATGCTGCCCGGCCGAGCCACGGGGTGGCGACCGCGGCTTTTCCGCAGCGGGGAGCACTTGACACTGGCAGCGGCTGCCGCTATGATTGCCGCAATTCCTTCGGGCTAAGGTTTCGAAGAGACAGGGCTTTTGCCTAGCGATCCCTGGGCGGCGTAGCCAAGTGGCAAGGCAGCGGACTGCAAATCCGTTATTCACCGGTTCAAATCCGGTCGCCGCCTCCAAAGAAAATAAGGCTTTTCAGCCAGATAAGCAGCATCCCGGAATGGGCCAGACCCCTTCCGGGATGTCGCTTTTGGGCCGGTTTGGGGGTGCCGGCCATCGGGAAGCCACGGGCTCGGCTCAGGACACCTCCAGGAATTTGGCCATGATGTCCGGCCGGGCCTGAAGCTGGGCCATGGTGCCCTCGAAGGCCACGAAGCCCTTGCCCAAAAGGTAGCAACGATGGGCAAGGGACATGGCCACCTTCAGGTTGTGCTCCACCAGAAGAATGGACACCCCGGCCTGGTTGACCTGCCACAGCACGTCCCGGACCTCGCGCACCAACAGCGGGGCCAGCCCCTCGCTGGGCTCGTCCACCAGGAGCAGCAGCGGGTTGCCCATCAGGGCGCGGCCCATGGCCAGCATCTGCTGCTCGCCGCCAGAGAGTTGGAAGCCCTTGTTGCGGCTGCGGCGCTCCAATGAGTTGAAATGCCTGTAGACCCGCTCCAGGGTCCAGGGCTCCAAATCCGGGGGTGGCGCACAGCCCGCCTTCACCCCCATCAAGAGATTCTCCTCCACCGTCAGATGGGGGAAGATGCGCCGCTCCTGGGGCACCAGGGCCACCCCGGCCCGGGCCACTTGGTGACATGGGGCCTGGAAGATGCTCCGGCCCTGGAATTCGATGCTCCCCGACTGGGGCGGCGTCAATCCCATGATGGACTTGAGGGTGGTGCTCTTGCCCATGCCGTTGCGCCCCAACAGGCTGACGATCTCCCCCTGCTCGACGCTGAGCGAGACATTTTGCAGGGCGTGGATCAGGCCGTAGTAGGTGTTGAGGTTGCTGGCCCTAAAGAACATTGGAAAACTCCATGTCGCCCAGGTAGGCGTCCCTGACCGCCTGGTTGGCGCGGATCTCCTCCGGCGGCCCGGAGGCCAGGATGGAGCCGTAGTAGAGCACGGTGACGCGGTCGGCCAGGGTGAAGACCACGTCCATGTCGTGCTCCACCATGACCATGCTCTTGCCCTGGGTCAGGCGCTTGATCAGCTCCACCGTGGCCTGGGTCTCCTCCTTGGACATGCCTGCGGTGGGCTCGTCGAGCATCACCAGGTCCGGGTTGGTGGCCAGGGCCATGGCGACCTCCAGGGCGCGGTGCTTGCCATAGGACAGCTGGCAGGCCAGCACGTCGCGCTCGGCGGTCAGGCCGATGCTGGCCAGGATATCCTCGGTCTCCCGGGTCACGCCGGCCAGGCCCGCCACCCGCCGCCAGCAGTCGAACCTGATCCCCAGCCGGGACATCACGCCCATGCGGATGTTCTGGAAGACGGTCTGCTTTTCGAAGGTGCTGGTGATCTGGAAGGAGCGCCCCAGCCCCCGGCGGGCCAGCTTGAAGGGAGGCAGCCCGGTGATGTCCTGTCCCTTGAACAACACCTGGCCGCCCGAGGGGCGGTAGGTGCCGGTGATGACGTTGAACAAGGTGGTCTTGCCGGCCCCGTTGGGGCCGATGACGGCGTGGTGCTCGCCCTGGCGCACGGTCAGCCCCACGTTGAACAGGACTTGCAGCCCCTTGAAATCGTGGCAAAGGTCCTTGGTCTCCAGGATGTTCATGCCGCGATCTCCCTGGCCTTGCGAAGATAGGCGCGCTTTTGCCACCAGGCCCGGATCCGCGCCCCGAAGGAGATGGCGCCGCCGGGCAGGAACAGCACCACCGCGATGAAAATCAGGCCGCTGATCATCTGGGCCAGCTCGGGGTAGGCCTGGGTCGCCTCCTCCAGCATCAGCAGCAGACCCGAGCCCAGGATGGGGCCGAAGAAGGTGCCGATGCCACCCACCAGGATGGCCATCAGGGGCTGGAAGGAGACCATGATGTGCAGCACGCCCCCCACCGAGACCAGGTTGTTGAAGACCGCGTAGATGGCCCCGGCCAGGCCGGCGAAGAAGCCGGACAGGCAGAAGATCACCGCCTTGGTCAGCACCACCTGGTAGCCCAGGTAGTCCACCCGCTTCTGGTTGTCGCGGATGCTGATCATCACGCTGCCCATGGGCGTCTTGGTGAAATGCCACATGGCCAGGATTCCCAGGCCGGACAGCCCCACCGCGAAAAAATAGATGTTCACCGACTGGGTGACATCGAGACTGAAGACCCCCGCCAGGCTCATGGCAGGCGTGGTCCAGCCCATGATGCCGTCCTCGCCGCCGGTCACCGCGCGGAACTTGGAGCAGAGCACGTACAGGAGTTGGCCAAAGGCCAGGGTGAGCATGGTGAAGGCGGTGGCGCGCACCCGCACCAGCAGCGGGCTGAGCACCAGGCCCACCAGGGACGCCGCCAAGGCGCTGAGCGCCACCGCCGCCAGGAGCGGGATGCCCTCCAGGTGCGTGAGGATCAGGGCGGCCCCATAGGCCCCCACCCCGAAATAGAGGGCATGGCCGAAGGAGAGCAGGCCGGTGAAGGACAGCAGCAGGTTGAGGCTGACCGCGAACAGGGCCTCGATGGCGAACCGCACCATCAGGTTGGTGTGCAGGGGGCCCAGGACAAAGGGCAGGACGACCAACGCCGCCAGGGCGGCCGCCGGGCAGACCAGGTGGGGTTTCATTCTCTGTCTCCGAACAGGCCGGTGGGTTTGAAGGCCAGCACCAGGGCCATGAAGGCGAACATCAGCACCGGCGACAGCTTGGGTATGAACTGGATGCCAAAGGCGTTGAGCTCGCCCAAAAACAGGGCCGCCACCAGCGCGCCGAACAGGCTGCCGAAGCCTCCCACCACCACCACCACGAAGGCGTCCATGCCCATCTGGTCGGCCAGCCCCGGGAAGACGGTCAGGATCGGAGCGGCGGCCACCCCGGCCACCCCGGCCATCCAGGTGCCCAGGCCAAAGACCAGCATGAAGACCCGGCGGGTGTTCACCCCCAGGACGCTGACCATGTCCGGGTCGGAGACCGCGGCCCGGACGATGGTGCCCAGGCGGGTGCGGAACAACACCAGGGACAGCAGTCCCAGCACCGCCAGGGACAGGCCGATGATGAACAGGCGGTAGACCGGGTATTCCAGGCCGCCCAGGTTCACCAGGCCGGCCAGGGGGGCGGGCGCCATCACCTGCAGACCCTCGGTGCCCCAGATCAGCTTGACCGCCTCGACCATCACCAGGGCGATGCCCAGGGTCAGCAGCAGCTCGGCGATGTGCCCCAGACCCGAGGCCTGGGCCCGGCGCAGGAGGAAGCGCTCCACCAGGACGCCCAGCAGGGCCACCGCCAGGGGGGCCAGGAGCAGGGAAAGCCAGAAGCTGCCGGTGGCGTTGAACACCGTCACGCAAAGGTAGGCCGAGAGCATGAAAAAGGAGGCATGGGCGATGTTGAGGATGCCCATCATGCCGAAGATCAGGGTGAGGCCCGAGGCCACCAGGAACAGGAGCATGCCATAGGCCAGTCCGTGGATGCCCTGGGCCAGGTACATTTGCAGTTCAGGGCTCATGCCGCTTCTCCAGGGGGACGCCCCGCCGGTCCCGGCCGCCCGCCAGCCGACCTCCCGCCCGGAGGCTGCGGGAGGCGGCAAGCGAGAGGCGTCAGCCGGCGGCCGCCGGCTATTTGCAGCGCTCCAGGTCCTTGGGCGGGGCCAAGGTCACGAACTCGGCCGGGATGGTCGTGATCTGGCCCAGGTAGGCGCAGCCCTGGTACCACTTGTTGGGCGACACGAACTCGCCGACATAGGTGTCGCGCACCACGCGGTGGTCGCAGGCCCGCATCACCAGTTTGGCGCCGATCAGGCCGTTCCACTCGTCGCCTTCCCAGACCTTGATGACCTTCTCCGGGTCGGTGCTGCCGGCGCGCTCCATCACGTCCACCAGCCAGTAGATGGACTCCACGTAGGCGGCGGTGGTGGAGCCCAGCCACTCGTAGAGGGGGGTGTTGTAGGGCGCGGACCAGGTCTTCCAGGCCTGGTGCCACTTGTCCTGGATGCCGTCCTGGAAGTCCACCAGGACCTGGTTGGCGAAGACCAATCCCTTGGAGCCCTCCACGCCCACCGCGTGCAGGGCGTTGATGTCGTCCAGAAAAATGCCGGCGATGGGCAGGGTGACGCCCATCTGGCGCGACTGCTTGATCAGGTTGGAGGAGTCCGGCATCCAGTCGCCGGTGAAGATCACCTCGGCCCCCGAGGCCTTGACCTTGGTCAGATAGGGGGCGAAGTCCTTGTTGAACAGGGGATGATAGTCCTCGCCCACGATCTGGGCGTCGGGCGCGTACTTCTTGAGGCCGGCCTTGAACGACTCGGCCAGTTCATGGCCAAAGACGTAATCCTGGTTGAGGATGTAGAATTTGCGCTCCTGGCGGCTGGCGAAGTACTTGGCCAGGGTGTGCCCCACCGCATAGGTGGTCCAGATGTGCTGGAAGGTGTAGGGGGTGAAGCTCTTGCCCTCCATCAGGGTGTCGGACAGGGAGTTGGAGTTGAGGTGCAGCTTCTTGTGTTTGTCGGCCTCGGCCTGGATGATGGCGGTGAGGTGGCTGCCCGAGGTGCCCCACAGCACGTCCACCTTTTCCTGCAGGCAGAGCTTCTCCACCGTCTGCTTGGTGGTGGCCGGCTTGCCCATGGTGTCGCCCTTGATCAGGGCGATCTTCTTTTTCTTGCCGTCGACGGTGATGCCGCCACGGCGGTTGATGTCGGTGGCCACCCAGCTGATGGTGGCCCAGTAGATCTGGCCCACCGCGGCCGCGTCGCCGCTGAAGGGGGCCAGCACGCCGATCTTGACCACCTCGCCGCCGGGGTTTTCGAATTTGGCGGGGTCGAAGCCGGTCATGTCCGACACCTGGCCGGGGTCGAACCCGCGCCCGGCGCCGGCCGCCAGGGCGGGGTGGCCGCCCAGGGTGACCAGGACCAGGGCGGCGGTGGCGACGCCCAGCAGCAGCAACCGTTTCGCGATCTGCATGATTCCCTCCCCGTGAATGAATCGGTCCCTCGGATGGTGCGACTTAAAATTCCTTCAAGCCTCGTCATCCCCTGGCGGAGCCGGCGGCAGCCGGGTTCCGGCTAGAGCGAATCCAAACCCTTGATGAAGAATTCGACCGTGGTTTCCAGGACCTTGTCGGTGTCCAGCTCCCGGGTGGTCCAGCCCTTGAGGGGCAGGAAACCGAAGACAAAGACCAGCAGGCTGGCGACCACCAGCAGGCGCTCCCGGTCCACCTCCCGCCCCAATGCCTGTTGGATCCAATCCGCCCAGCGCCCAATCAGGTCGCGGTCCGCGATCATGATCTCCCGCTTGGTGTCCTGGTCCAGAAAGCGGGTCTCCTGGTAGGCCAGGGAGATGATATCCGGACGATAGGTCCAGGAGTGATTGATGGCGGTGCGCATGTAACGCCGCAGGGCGTCCAGATTTGCGATCTCCTCGCTGGGGGCGAAGGCGGAGCTCACCTCCGTGGTCTCCCCCATCATCTCCTTGAACAGCTGGCGCAGGATGTCTTCCTTGTTCTGCACATAGTCGTAGAGGCTGCCGGGATTGACGCCCGACTCCTCGCAGATGTCCTGGATGGTGGTGACCGGAAAGCCCTTCTTGGTGAACAGCTTGCGGGCCGCGTCCAGGATCTGGGCGCGGCGCTTCTTGACCAGGTCCCGGTTCTTGATCTGCCGGAACCGCCGGATTCCGAGCCCTTCTTCGCGCTGATCGTCAGCGATGGGCGCGTTCTTCTCAGACACTTGACTCTCCTTCCCTCGGCGCCGGGGTGGCGGGGTCGGGGTCGACGGCGGGGGATGAACCAAGCCGTCTCGGCCGGCGCGGCCCGGGGCCACCGCCAACGGTGAAACTGCCGCGGACGGGGCTGATCAGGCACAGGCTTCAAGTGATCAGCCGGACGATTTAGCTGGAAGCCATATGCCATATAAAAGTTTGGCTGACGTTCATCAGCAAAATAGCAGCCAGGGGATTGACTTGTCAAGCTGCTTTATAGCTGCGCTACCCTTGGGGTCGAGAGGGATGGAATTTCTGAGATATAAGTTTGTTTTATTTGTCTTTTTCGGTTTGCTACCTAGCCCTGGTCGCGCCACCGACGCCCAGGCCGCCAACCGGGGCGGCGCTGACCACTGCCCGGCCCCGAGCCCGGCTGGCACGCCGAGCCACCCCCCGGCCGCCCTGGCCAGCCATACGCGCCGCCGCTCGCGTTGCGTGGCCATGGTCAGTATATTTACGCGATTTGTTTAGTTTTATTGTTCATTCCCCCCTAAACTGCCGTCGACCGTGGACCCTCGCCTCCTCTTCATCCCAGGCTAGTGGCGTGCGCAACGGCGGCAAGGCGCTTGACAGGACGCGGCGGCCTTGTTAATTTGCTGATAATCGTCAGCCAAAATATTATCTGCCATATTTATTTCAGCGATTGATCGCGGGCAGGGGCGGGCCGTCCGCCGCCCTTTTCCGGCTGCCCGGCCGCCAAAGGAACCCGACATGGACCAGCACAAGGTATCCATCGTGCGATACGCGCAGCCCCTGGCCTCGGTGCGCCAGGCCGTGGAGCTCTGCGGCGGCCTGGAGCGCGTGGGCGCCGGGGCCAAGGTCTTCCTGAAGCCCAACATCGTCTTCTGGAGCCGCACCACCCGGTTCCCCAAATGGGGCGTCATCACCACCAGCCGGGTGATGGAGGACCTGGTGGTGCTGCTCAAGGAGCGGGGGGTGGATGACATCACCATCGGCGAGGGCACGGTGGTGGGCCGGCCCGATGACCGGGAGACCGCGCCCCACGCCTTCGAGAGCCTGGGCTACAACCGGCTCAAAGACCGCTACGGGGTCAAGTGCCTGGACATCTTCCAGCGGCCCTTCGAGGAGGTGGACCTGGGCGACGGGGTGGTGCTGAACTTCAACACCGACATCCTGCACAGCGATTTCGTAGTGGACGTGCCGGTGATGAAGACCCACGCCCAGACCACGGTCAGCCTGGCCATCAAGAACCTCAAGGGCACCATCGACATCAAGTCGCGCAAGCGCTGCCACAGCGCGGACCCGGAAAAAGGCCTCCACTTCTGGATCGCCCGCCTGGCCGAAAAAATGCCGCCCATCCTGGCGGTGCTGGACGGCATCTACACCTCGGAGTATGGCCCGGCCTTTGATGGCGTGATCCACCGCAGCGACATCCTGGCCGCCTCCTGGGACCCCCTCTCGGCCGACCTGGTGGGCAGCCGCCTGCTGGGCCACGACCCGGCCGCGGTGCCCTACCTGGCCCACGCCGCCCGCCGCCGGGGCCGGCCCCTGGATCTGTCAGACGTGGAGGTGGTGGGCGAGAGCATCGCCGATCTGGTCCGGCCCCACCAGTGGAGCTTCCCCTACAACCAGGAAGGCACCCTGCCCCTGCCCATGGCCAAGCGCGGCATGAGCGGGCTCAGCTACTACAAGTACGACGACAGCCTGTGCACCTATTGCTCCAGCATCAACGGGGTGGTGATCCAGGCCGTGAACGCGGCCTGGCGCGGCGAGCCCTGGGAGGACGTGGAGATCCTGACCGGCAAGAAGATGCAGCCCCGCCCCGGGGCCCGGAAGACCATCCTGCTGGGCAAGTGCATGTCCCAGGCCCACAAGGACAACCCCGCCATCCGGGAGAAGATCGCCATCAAGGGCTGCCCGCCCCAGCCGGAGCAGATCATCAAGGCCCTGCACGCGGCGGGCATCATGGCCGACCCGGACTTCTTCGCCAACCTGGACGCGATCCCGGGCAACTTCCTCAGGCGCTACCAGGACCGGCCCGAATTCGAGGAGGGCCATTTCCAGGTGAGCTAGGTTACGCCGGACTGGCGCCAAGCAATAGCGGCCGCGGGGAGCGCATCCCCGCGGCGGTTGGATTTTTGCGACCTTGGCCGCTACTGGGTGTAGGCCCCGCCGTCCACGTTGATGGTCTGGCCGTTGACGAACGAGGCGTCGTCCGAGGCCAGGAACAGGATCACGCTGGCGATCTCCCCGGGCCGGCCCAGGCGTCCCATGGGCACCGCATATTGCTTGAACATCTCCAGCTTGGCCTCGGGCACCGTGGCCAGCATCTCGGTCTCCACGAACCCCGGGGCCACGCAGTTGACCCGCACTCCCCGGCCGCCAAGTTCCTTGGCCGCCGCCCGGGTGAGCCCCACCACTCCGGCCTTGCTGGCGGAGTAGTTGAACTGGCCGGCCGCGCCGTAGCGGCTGATGGATGACAGGTTGACGATGGCCCCCCTGCCCTGCTCGCGCATGGGGATCATGCAGGCCTGCAGGCAATTGAAGGTCCCTTTCAGGTTCACCTCTATCACCTGGTCCCATTGCTCCTCGGTCAGTTTGTGGCCGATGGCGTCGCGGATGATGCCGGCGTTGTTGACCAGGATGTCGACCCCGCCCAGTTCGGAGCGGGTGGACGCCACCAGGTCCTGGACAAAGGCGCGGTCGCCGACGCTGCCCACCCGAACCAGGCAGCGGCGGCCCCGGCCGCGCACCCTGGCGGCCACCTCCTCCAGGCGCTCGGGGTTCAGGTCGCACAGGGCCAGGTCCGCGCCCTCGGCCGCGAAGCGCAGGGCGGTGGCCGCGCCGATGCCCTGGGCCGCGCCGGTGATGATGGCCACCTTGTCTTGCAGTCGCATCTTGTCTCCTCTCCCGCCGGGGCCGGACCGCTGGGCTGGATCAGCCCGGGCGGCGGGGTTGGTCGGTTTGGTCTCGAGGCGACCGACCTGGCTCGCCCGGGGCCGGGGCGGTCCGGGCCGGCCAGTGGTCCCAGCGCGGCCGCGCTCCGGTCGCCGGCGGTGTTTCATCGATCAGGCCGGTCATGACCAGGTCCAGGATGGGGTCCACCAGGTCCACCAGGTTGCGTTCGCGCCTGGACAGGAGCCAGTTGGTGGTGGCGTGGTCCACCGCCCCCATCAGCACCGAACGCACCACGTAAGGATCGCTGTCGGCGCGGAACTCCCCGCTGGCGACGCCCGCCTCGATGATGTCGCTGATCTCGCGGAAACCCTGGCGGATGAGGCGGTAGCCCTCGGTCTGGCGGAAGTTGAGGTTGCCCTTGAGGATGAGCAGGTTGATCACCGCGTAGTCAGGGTTTTCCTGCCAGGTGTGCAGATAGAGATAGACGATGGCCCGCAGGCGGTTGGCCGCGCCGCGGATAAGCTTCAGGTGGAAGAGGTTCTGCTCGCGCGCCTTGGCGATGAAGGCCTCGGGGATGGTGAACAGCAGCCCTTCCTTGGTGGAGAAATACTCGTAGATGGTGCCTTCGGAGACCCGCGCCTCCTTGGCGATCTCGGCCACCGTGGCTTCGTGGAAGCCCTTCTGGGCGAAGATCCGCTCGGCCGCCTTGAGGATCTGCTCCCTGCGCGCCTTGAGCTTGCCTGGTCCGCTCATGAAAGCCGCTCCTCGATCACGGACTAGTCGGAAAACAGCCGCGCGTCCATGCGCGCGGTCAGGCCGTCGCTCTCGGCCAGGCGCTCGGCCAGGCCCTTGGCCCTGGGCAGCTCGTAGTGGAAGAAATAGCGCATGGTGGTCAGCTTGCCCTGATAAAAGGCCTGGTCGGACTCGCCCACTCCGCCGGCCAGGGCCGAGGCCGCCACCCGCCCCTGCTTGAGCCACTGCCAGGCCACCGCCACCAGGCCGAAGAGCTCCAGGTAGAGAGTGGCGTCGCAGAGGAAGACCGCCACCTCCCCGGCCTTGGCCAGGGCCAGCTTGGCCTGAGTGGCCGCCAGCAGCAGGTCCAGGGCGGCTTGCAGGCGCTGGGCATGGTCGGCCAGCTCGGGAACCCCGTCGGCGGCCGCGATCTCCCGGCCCAGTTCCTCGGCGAACAGTTGCAGGGTCCGGCCGCGCTGCATGGTCACCTTGCGGCCCAGGAGGTCCATGGCCTGGATGCCGGTGGTGCCCTCGTGGATGGGATGGATGCGCATGTCGCGGAAATACTGCTCGGCGGGGAACTCGTCGGTGTAGCCGTAGCCGCCCAATATCTGCACCCCGGCGCTGGTGGAGAGGATGCCCATCTCCGAGGGGAAGGTCTTGGCCACCGGGGTCAGCAGCTCCAGCAGCAGATGGGCGTCGTCCTTCACCTCGCCCTCGCCGTGCCCGGCCAGGTCGGCGTATTTGGCGCATTGCAGCAACAGGGCCAGGGAGCCGTCCACCACCGCGCGCTGGAACAGGAGCATGCGCTTGACGTCGGCGTGCTCGATGATCGGCACCTGGGGCTGGGTGGGATCCTTGGCCGCGATGGGCCGGCCCTGGGGCCGCTCCTGGGCGTATTGCAGCGAGGCGTAGTAGGCGCCCGAGGCCACGGCCGTGGCCTGCTGGCCCACTCCGATGCGCGCCTCGTTCATCATCTGGAACATGTAGGCCAGACCTTGATTAGGCTCGCCCACCAGCCAGCCGCGGCAGTCGCCGGCCTCGCCCATGGAAAGCTGCACGATGGGGCAACCCCGGTAGCCCAGCTTGTGGAAGAGCCCGGCGGTGTTCAGGTCGTTGGGCTCCAGGCCGTCGGTTGTTGGCCGCAGCTTGGGCACCACGAACAGGCTGATGCCCTTGACCCCGGCCGGCGCGCCCTTGATCCGGGCCAGCATCAGGTGGACCACGTTGTCCACCGCGTCGTGGTCGCCGGCGCTGATGAAGACCTTCTGGCCGCTGATCAGGTAGTGCCCCTGATCGGTGGGGGTGGCGGTCACCGCCACGTCGCTGAGCGAGCTGCCCGCGCCGGGCTCGGTCAGGGCCATGGTGCCCTGCCAGCGGCCGGAGAGCAGGTGGGGCACGTAGGTCTCCCGCAGCGCGCCCGCGCCGAAGGACAGGATGAGGTGGGCCGCGCCGGTGGTGAGCCCCAGGTAGGCCGAGGCCGAGAAGTTGGCGGCGGCAAAGGCGTAGATGCAGGCGGTGTAGACCATCACCGGCAGTTGCATGCCCTGGTGCTCATAGGAAAAGCCGGCCGAGAGCCAGCCGCCCTCGCCGCACTGCTCCAACAACTGGCGCACCACCGGCCGCACCCGCACCTGGCCGTCCACCATTTCCGGCGGGTTGAGGTCCATATCGCGGAAGGCCGGAAAGAGCAGCTGCTCGGAGATGCGCAGCGCGGTGCCCAGCATCATGTCGAAGCTCTCGCGATCGTGGTCGGCGAAAAAGGGCAGGTGGCACAGCTCCTCCGCCCGCCCCACCTCGTGCAACAGGAACTTCAGGTTGCGTTCGCTCACGAATTTGCTAGCCATTGGCGCGCTCCTCCCCTGGGGGGTGAAAAGCCTGGCCGTGGGCGGCCATGGTTTGGATCGATCAACCGGGACGAGGACAAGCTGGGCCTGGTCAGCGGCCCTCTTTCTGCTTGGCCAATTCCTCGTCGCGCAGCGCCTTGCGCAGCAGCTTGCCCACCGCCGACTTGGGCAGCGACTCCCGGAACTCGATCAGCCGGGGGACCTTGTAGCCGGTCAGACGCTCCCGGCAGAAGGCGATGATCTCCTGGTCGCTGGCGCTCTCGCCGGGCTTTAGCACCACGAAGGCCTTGACCGTCTCGCCCCGGTAGGGGTCGGGCACGCCCAGGGCCACCGCCTCGGAAACCTTGGGGTGCTGATAGAGCACCTCGTCGATCTCGCGCGGATAGATATTAAAGCCTCCGGCGATGATCATGTCCTTCTTGCGATCCACAATGAAGATGTAGCCGTCCTCGTCCTTGACGGCCACGTCGCCGGTGTACAGCCACCCGTCCCGGACCTGCTTGGCCGTCTCCTCGGGGTTGTTCCAATAGCCGCTCATGACATAAGGGGCCTTGATGATGATCTCCCCGGGGGTTCCGGCGGGGACTTCTTGTTCACCGCCCTCCACCTCCACCAGCTTCACCTCGGCCCCCAGCAGGGGGATGCCGATGCTGCCGTGTTTTTTAAGGCCGATGAAGGGATTGGCGATGCCCAGGCTGGTGGTCTCGGTCATGCCCCAGCCCTCGGAGTAGAGGATGCCCAGATCCTCCACCTGTTCGATCAGCGACAGGGGCATCGGCCCCCCGCCGGTGTTGAGCAGCTTGATCTTGCGATCCAGCCCCAGTTGTCCGGCCCGGGGGTGGTTGACGATGGCGTGGGCCAGGGTGGGCACCGCCGGGAAGTAGCTGATTTCCGGGATGCGCTCCAGAATGTCCATGAACGGATCGCTTTCGAACCTGGGCACCAGGATCATGGTGGCGCCGGTGTAGACCGCGTTATGCAGGCAGCAGATCTGACCAAAAACGTGGAACAGGGGCAACACCGTCATCACCGCCCGTCGCTCCACCGGGATCATGCGCAGCGAGCCCTCGCCCCACAGGGCGCAGGCGGTGGTCGCCGAGACGTAGTTGGCGTGGGTGAGCACCGCGCCCTTGGGAAAACCGGTGGTGCCGCCGGTGAACATCATCACCGCCGGGTCCTGGGCCTGCACCGTCACCCGGGGCGGCCGCACCGCCGGGGCGCTCTGCAAAAGCTCGGAGAAATGCAGCCAGCCCTCGGGCAGGTCCAGGCTCCGGGCGCTGCTGACCGACGCGCCCGCGATGAAATCCCCCAAGGCGGTGACCACCACCTGGAAGGGGCCCACCGTCGCCAGCAAGGCCCGCACCAGGGGCATGGCCTGGTCGGAGGTGACCATGGCCCTGGGGCTGGTGGCGTCGACGATGTGCTTCAGTTCGGCCGGGGTGTACTGGGGATTGACGTTGACCACGATGGCCCCCAGGTGGAGCATCGCGTAGTAGGCAATGATGTACTGCGGACAGTTGGGCAGGTGCAGGGCCACCCGGTCTCCCTTGGCCACGCCCCGGGCGGCCAAGGCCGCGGCCAGGCGCAGGGAGGCCTGGCGCAACTCATGGTAGGTCATCAGGCTGCCATGGTAGTCGATGGCCGGCTTGTCCGGGACCAAATTGGCCGCCACCCTCAGGAATTCCTGGATGGGCACTTGGGGATAGCGCAGGGTGGTTGGCGTGAGGGTGTCATAGCGTTTGGTCCAGGGCCTGGGTTCCATCGATCTTCTCCCCCACCTGGTTGGCGGCCCCCGCGCAGCCCAGATGTATCAAATTTGATTATTGATATAACTATTTGTTATTTTTTTTATATTTATCTTTATTGTATTGTTATGCTATATGTTTTATGGATGCCGGCAGATTATGCGACCACCACCGCCTTGTCAAGGCAAATTGTAGTCAGGCTTTAATGACGATGTATTTTTAGAGTGAAGCTTCTGGATATCACACTTTTTCGTAGGCAGACTTGGAATCCAGCGGGCAAGGTTGGTGCGTGGTTGGTTGACGGGCTCGGCCTGGCTGGTCAAGTCCCGGTCCCGACCGGTGGGGGGCAGGCCGGGCTGGCCAGGCCTTTTCTGGCGCCCGGAGGGGGGCACGGTCAAGGCGAGGAGGGGGTCGGTCAGCCCCGAGCCCGGCAGGCCGACGGGCAGAGCCATCGCACCGCGCGACCCCACCCTGGGGTTGACCGACCCTGTTCCGACCCGCCATCCACCAGACGCGCACCCAGTCATTGGGTGGCGCTGACGGACCGGCCCAGGGAACAAGACCCGGACCGCGGGTTATGGCCCCTCCACCTCCCGGAAAACGAACGCGGTGGCGTGAGCGGTTCTGCCCTGGATGACGATCTGCCGCTGGAGGCGAACACCATGGGCTTCGGCGATCAAGGTGTGCGGGCCCACGGGAACCTTGTTCAGCGTCACCGGCGTCTGCCCCACCGCCCGGCCATCCAGTTGGATCATGGCCGGTGGGGTGGAGTCGACTTGCAGGGAGCCATGGCCGGCCAAACCGGCTTGGGTTTGGGCCATCTCGAGGTACTGCCGGGCATAGGGGTGCTCCGGCAAAACCTCCACCACGCCCGCGAAGAGTTGGGCCGCCTCCTGATAACGACCTTGGTTGAATAGACCGACCCCCTGCACGAAATCGAGACTGGCCCGTTGGTTGCGTTCGATTTCCCGCACCTGGCCGAGGTAGGCCCGGCTGCGGGCCGGCAAGTCCGCCAAACGCCGCTGGGCGACATCCCAGCCCGGCCGCTGCTGCAAGGCCTTCTCCCAAAGCTGTCTGGCCTGGTCGAAGTGTCCACCCGCCGCCGCCAATTCGCCTTGATCCAACAAGGCCATCGCAGCGTCATTGGCCGGCTCGCCAGCCAAGGCCAAGGAGCCCACCAGCACCAGCAAGGCCATGCTCAAGCCCAGGCCGAGCCCGGCCTTGCGCGCCATCAAACGGCTTGTCCACATGACATGCCTCCCTTCATGAATATGGCGTGATCACCCCCAGTTCACCCCCGGTAACGCGACCACCCTCCCGGCTTGACCGAACTTGCACCGCCGCCAGCATCCCGGGCCTTGCTTCCAGTATGCTGGGTTCGCGGGCCCCGATCAATTCCCCTTAAAGGACGACCATCGCCGGCCAGGCCATCACCCGTGGGCAGGCGGATGGGATCATGCTGGAAGCCATGGAGGCCCTGGGGGTGAGCTGGTGGCGGCGGAACCTGATCTGGGCCGCATTGCGTGTCGGGAGGTGGTGGGCGAGGGGGAAGGCGGGGCCCCCGGAGCTGGTATAGAACAACTAGAAGGCTGAAAGACAAGCCCCCGGCCTGGTGCGATGCCTGGCCGGGGACTCTTCATTTGCTGTGATACTTTTGTGTCACGGAACCCCTGAAAACGGGCCGAAAACGCGCAAAAAAGCTACACCCCGGTAGGCGCTCCAGGCCTCCGGGGTGTCACTTATCAGGCTGTTTTGCCTGGCTTTTTTCTGGCTCCCCGATGTGAACCGTATATGCAATCATGCTTGTGGCTTGACAAATGTTAATCCAAGAGCATGGAAGTCAAGCTCATGGTAGCTTATATACAGGTGCTCGCGGTGAAGATAACCTGCGTATTGCTGTAATGTGTCTTTCCAGAATATCGGTTTGCCAAGTCGTGGTATTAAACACACGCAAAAATTAGCAGAAGCTTCTTTATGGCATGGTTCCAATCTCACAAGCTTCTTTTAAGACCGCTTGAACATACGCAGGAATCGATAAGGAGGTCAAGTATGCTACTCTGGGACAGACAGTCCGGGTGATTGTTTTCTGGCAGCCTGATCCTCCCTTTCGGTGAACTTGACAAGGCTGTCCCGCAATTCATTCATGACACTTATTATTTCCGAGTGTGTACACTTCCTCTCGATGCGTTGTTCGGTAAGCCTGAATCCGGCATTATCGACGAGAAAATCGACGAAACGGGGTTGATCCTCATCAGAATGCAGACTGCGGAACAAAACATAACCGTCTTTACCGCCCTCTAGATCAAAGTAGCCCTCTTTGTCACCAGACCAATCGAACCTAATGCCGGGCTCAATCGCAGTTTCCTTTGAGAAGTGGTACCCCATAAGCTTGAGCGGGCTGAGGCCACCGTTCTGAGCTAATGATTGAAGCTTGTCGTAAAGGCAGAAGGTGAACAGCTCGGCATGGGCACCATTCATCTGGGAGCGCTTAAGCAGGTAGATGGTGCCGTATTCATTCACGCGAATCGAGTTGCGCTCGCAGTAATCGAACACAGCAGGGCAATCTATCATCGCCTTACGCCATGGATCGAGCGGATCAGCTGCCGCAATGATGTTATCGAGTTGCGCCGATATGTCCGCATCGGGCGCAAGCTTCTGCCAGAGGCTCTTCAGGATATTGCGTGCTGCAGCAGCCCGACTGCCAGAACCGCTGAGCAGCCGCTTCCAGCTTGCTTCTTCCGTTACAGAATTAACCAGGAAGGAGCGGTTGCGGCCGCTGGGAAGAAGGTAGTCGCCGAGACTGAGTAACGCTCTTTGCCAGCGATATCCGCCGGGTTCAATGAGACCGTTTGCGGAGAACATCGTCTCCGCAATACCGAGGTATTGTTTAAAAGCCTTCTGGAAAGCCACGTGCTCCGAGGCTTCCCAGTTGTCCGGCTCCGACTCAGAGCTCTTGGTGACTAGCCCTGCAAAATCCAACAAGAAACCGATCTGACCGCGAAAATACCCGTGCCCCTCGGCGCGGTTTACAAGTTCCCGCCATCCATCATTTGCGAGTATAAGTTGGGCCTTCAGCTTTTCTTCGCCAATCTGCGCTTCACTGAAACCGGTCGTGGGCTTCTCGGCTTGTGCAAAGTGCCCCAATATATCGCTGGAGTGTTCAATCAATCCCACAAGGCCGCGAGCACTACGCCTGAAATCGTCTGGGCGGTTATACCCGGTGTTCACGCCCAGGTTTTGGATGACCCGCATCCATTCCTGGAAGGCTCCAGAATCAATACCGCCCTGGTGCTTCACGATGAACTGTGCATAGCCCGCGAGTTGGACGAGTTCGACGTACGAGAGGTTTGCCCCATTGGACATGATTCTGTCGAAGAGGGCCTTCTCATTGAGATACCGGCCATCAGGGAGGAGTCGGTGCAGCGAGCTGTCAGAACCACACCATGCGTCGAGCAGATGCAGTAGGGTGCGGGTGAATTCCTCATCGAGCCAGTTTTTTGAATGGAAGTCGGTGTAGGAGGGGGGATTCATCCCCGTCCGTAGCTTGGTTAAATCCCTCAGGTATTCCGGCGATTCAGGGTTGCAGGTGATCAGCGCAACGGCTCGAAACAAATTCATAAAAGCGGCGTCGTAAAGGTTGGTTCCTGTGCTTCGGTGTTTCCAGAAAAGGTCAGCCCAAGCCGTGTCCATGCGCCTGGCGATGTAGTCGGCTCCTCCAAAAGTCTGCTCGCCAATCGAGAACGTTTCCCCCTGAAGCTGGTTGACCAACTCCTGCTCGTAACGTGCTTTGAACGTCTCGAACGCCGTCAAAGGCTTCCCTCTCGCGTTCATCTTGATGTACAGATCGTCCGAGAGGCCGAAATTCTCCAGATCGAGAAGCTGGAAGGTAATCGCAGGTTGGTCCTTATCCAACAATCGAGCGAACAACCCCTCCGATTCGCAAAACTTGTCATGAATGGCGTCCAGCATGTGGAGAACGGCCTGGATCGTCGGATCAAGCCGCCAACTTCGGAAATACCATGGCTGGTCGGCAATCAGGGCCGCCAGGAACTGCACATCATCGGGGGGGAGAGCGGGCCGATAGCTGACCAATTGATCAAAGAATTCGTTGCTACTCGGGCGCACGCTGTAGGCAAAGCGGGAGTGTTCCTCCGATAAGAACAGCTGCTCGAAGGCAGTCCACTGGTCATCCTTCCATGCCAGGTACCAGTGCAAAAGGAAAAGGGTCGTGAGGCGCTGCTGTCCGTCGAGCGGCAGGAATCGAGTCTGCTCGTTCCCCTCGACACTGCCGTAAATGAAATCAAGATTGAGCGGAAGGCTTTGGTCGTCGGCTGGCTTGCACAGGGCATCTTTGAGAGTCTTCAGAAACTCTTCGCGCACTTCTTTTTCCGCCGGACGGCCTTGCGCGTAATCGCGCTGGATCATGGGCACCCGAATGCGTTCGTGCCGTTCCAGTAACTGCTTGTAGTTGATTTGGCTGCCGAAGCTCATTGTCATCCCTCCATAGTCCCGCAAAAGAAGTCCGCCAAGACATCGGCGATGGTCGAGATATAGCCTTCCCGGTCATCCTCTCCCCAAAACATCAGGTTATCCACCCGGGGGCTGTAGCACTTCAGAAACACATTTCGGGTACAGAGTGGAACGAAGATTCCAGATTGGTCCAGTTCCAGCAGACGCTGCCGCTTGACAGCAAAAACGGCGTTCTTGTAGCTCCGGTTCGTGGATTCATCAAGCAGTGTCAGGTTGGAGATGCCGTGCTCCGCTTCCCCTCCATTGATTTCGTGAAAATACTCGAGCACTCGCTCATAAAGCGGATCGAACACCTCGTGCGATGCCTCAGCCTGTGAAAGCTGCAAAAACTCCCTGATGGCATCCTGCAATTCCCTCTCAACCCCTTTCGACTCCAAATAGCCCAGTGAGTTTTCCAGCCAGCTCCGCCGGTCGTGATGGCGGTCCGGCCTATCATCGGTAACGGAGCGAATGTGCTCGATATCCCAGCGCTCGCTTTTGAAGCTGTCGAACTGGAAGCGCAGATTGGACCGACGATTCTGGAGGAGCGACGCCAGGTTAAAGAGGAGCAGCAGGGCCTTGATGCTCTGCCGGTTCGAGAGATAGGAAAGTTCCTCCAGCCGGTTGGCAACGGATTCACGAACGGCTTGTCTCTCAGGCGGATTGGGCATGTCTTCACCGGTGACCCGCTGGAAGATTTCCTCGCGCAGATGTTGTTCAAAGGCGGTCTTGGTGCAATCCTTAGACAGGGCCTGAATGTCGATGATCGGCACTCCGTGGCTCACGAGAAAACCGACCATGTGGTAAAGCACACGGTCCTCGAACCATTCTTCCAACAACAGGTAAAGTTGTTTGATTCTTCGCCATTCATTCTCCAGGGTCTTGCCGGGCGTTTTCAGGTTCTGGCTGAAGGTATAGAAAATTCCGTAAGCATCGCTTTCCGCCCCTGGCTCCAACCCGTCCACCCTGGCCACAAGGTCAAACAGGAATCCAATGCGGTTTTCGCTTTTCCCCGGCTGGTTGCTCAGGAAATACCAGAAAGCGTCTGACTGAAGAGCCTTCTCCAACTGGTCCCACTCGTAGGCAATGCGCAGTTGCAGGTTCGTGGCATCCATTTCGTCAGGGCCGGAACGGCGCAGGAAAAGCGCCCGGATCAGTTCGTCGTTGGTCAACGGTATCTTGCCAACATTGAGACGTGTGAAAGCTTCTACCGGGTTGTCCGATTCGCCCAACTGGAACCAGATGACCTTCGTCTGATTGAGCAGTGCGGCTTTGATGGTCTCGACTTCGCTGTCCCGCTCGGTGAACCACTCCTCGATAGTCGCGATGGCATGGTAGAGATGATAGAAGTCCACATTGTCGTTGGCGGCATCTTCGCTTGGATCATCCAGAAACGCATCCAGACTTGGGCGCGTCTTATAGTCGAGCTTGAAGAGCTTTTGGCGATATTTTTCGGCCAGGCGTTCATTGAAGTGACGCATGATGAGAAGCAGTGTGGTAAGCCTCTGCTGACCATCCACAACCTCAAAATCGCCTGTGTTCGGGCGTGCCTTAATGACGAGCGGCTGTAGGCAGTAGAATTCTTCCGGTTGAGGATTTCGCCGTTGCGTGAACTCCCGGATATCATCCACAAGCTGCCTGACCTGCAACGGCGACCACCGAAAGCCCCGCTGGTAATCGGGAATGAAATAACGAACACATTCTCCGGATTCACTGACGCGAAGCTCGTTGACAGATTTCAAGGCTATTTGCTGCTCGCTCATATCAAAATCTCCTATAGGTCCATCTACATGCAGAACCCCTAGCTGAGGGCATACGTCCAGCGTGGGGCGAGTATGCATGTCAGCCTCCATTTTCCCTACAGCTTGAAGCTCTTCGAGAGAACCTTGCCTTCGATAGAAAATTTCAGTTCGCCATCTTCCTCAATGAACGCCACAGATTTGCCAGCGTATCTCCGGTAAAGCTGGAAGGTTCGCCCCTTGTAGGTGACGCTGCCATCATCCTCTACAAGGACGCTATCGCCCGGAGGCGGCGTGGAAGCAGGACTCGTCACCGGGCGTGTGTCGTTGAACGAAGGACCTTGGCTCGCACTCTTCTTTTCAGAGAGCAAGGTCATCAGGCCGCTGGGTTCTTGGCCTTTGCTAGCCTTGGGGCTGGGAGCCGCTTCTGCATACTCGGCAAGCTGCCTTTGGGCTTCCTGAAGGCGGCGATTGAATCCATCCGGGTCACGCAGGATGGATATCCAAAGGCGTGCTTTCTCTGAGTTGATGTCGTGATCGAGAATCTTTTCGAGCAGGTTGCAGGCTTGCCCGATAGCGTCCTTGGCATCGTTCCAAAGCGATTGGATTTCTTCCTGCTCGTCGGACTTGATGGTCTCCTCGAAATCTTCGAAGGCAATGTCCGTATTCAGTGAGCCTTCATAGGGAGCCAACCCCTTGGCTTTATAGCGGCGAAGCTGCTCTGGACTCATCGTGCAGTGATAGGTCAGGAGCCAGCGTTCTTTGATGAAATGGACGTCGCCTTCCTTGTTCAGAAGCATGAACTCGCCAGTCTTGGGCCGTGCGAGCTTCTTCGCCAAATCGGAAGGTGAAAATTCCGCGTCGGTCAAACCCTCACGAACCTTGTCCCGATCTCTTTTGGTCTGCAGCTTGCCGACGATCCAGGTGGCGCAGTTCGAAAGGCCCTTATAGTCAATATCCCCGGGGTTTTGCGTTGCCAGAATGCAGCCGACACCAAAGGCGCGTCCTTGCTTGACCAGGATATTCAGTGCGGGTTTGCAGGTGCTTGTATAGGGGTAAGTGGGATAGAAGGCGGTCTTTCCACCGCCACCGCCGATCTCATCCAGGAAGAACAGCAGGCGCGGTCTGTTTCCACCAGGAGCGCTACCTTGCTTACGCATCCAGGCGTTGATTGCAAAGGCAATTTGGGCGACAACAAAGCTCTGATCCTCAAAGTCGGTGATGTGAGCGAGGCTGATAACGCTGATCTGTGTCTTGCCGTCGACACGGTTGGCCCCCACCAACTTGTCGATGCTCATCTCTTCGCCCCGGACCCAGTTGGCGGCTGCGCCGACGAGCTGTCCGTTAACCGCCTGTGCAAGCTTTTGACGCCGGTTCTCGGGAATATGGTCATCGATCCCCAGCACACCGATGGTGGCAAAGGGCGGTTCCAGAATCATGGAGACCAATTGCCCAAGACCTGCCTCGCCAGTCAGATCAACGCCCGTGCGCCAGGCGTGCTCGATGAGAGCGGTAACAAAATCCGTTTCCCGGTCCCGCTGTCCCGAGGGAATCACCCGGCGCACCAGCGCTTCCGCCATGCTGGTCACCATGACCGAAGCCGTATCCGGGTCCTCGTCAAATAGCTTATTGATGTCCGGCGGCGGGGAAGAAATGAGCGGAATGGATACCCGGCGGCCGAGCTCGCTGCGGGGGGTGAAAATTTCAACGGCTACCTGGTTGGAAAACTCCCGCACGTTGGTTTCGGCAAGTCCCCAATCCCATAGCCTTTTCCGGAAGGTGTTGGCTTCTGCCAGGGCGGCGCGACCAAGCGTAGATTTATCTTCAACCTCGACCCATGGCGCAACGGCCGGGGCTGCCAGTTCTCCGAAAGCAAGCGCCAAGGAAGACAAATCGCCCTTGAGATCCACGATAATCGAGGGAACCCCTTTGAGGGCTGCTTCCTCAATGATGGCTTTGCCCATTACCGTCTTGCCGGAGCCTGAGCCGCCACAAATAAAGGTATGAGTGATCAGGTCACTCAGCTTGTGGCGGTACAGCTCTCCCGGCATCCCATTGGGATCGAGATGTTTTCCTATATAAAGCTCGCTCACTCGTTATCCTCCTCCGGGAGTTCAAGTGTTCCTGTTTGCCATTCACGGAATTTTTCAAGAATGAACGGGAGGTCGTTTTCTTTGAGTGGGTCGCCATTGGCCCGGCGGCCGACATAGTCCGCCCGTGCCATGAAGATATCGCCCTGAACATCTCCCGGGCGCTTCTTCTGCAGATACACCACATTGGTCGGAATGGAGGTTCCGGTTGATGCGAAGGTTTCGCTGGGCAGAGAAATCACGGCCTTGATGATGGCGTGCTCACGCATGTAATCCCGAACGGGCTTCGCGGTGGCATTCGACAACACACCGTCGGGAAGAACGATGAGTAGTTTGCCGCCCGGCTTCAACACCCGAAGATAGTGTTCAATGAAGAGGACCTCGCTGTCCTGGCTGTTTTTCGGCCGTTTTTCCGGTGGACGGCCCTTGGACTTGAAGACCTTGATCTCATGTCCGAACTGATAGTCCAGCAGGATGCCCTCGGTCTTGACGGACTTGCCGAATGGCGGATTGGTCAGTACGAGATCGATGCTGTCCGGTCCTATGCGGCGCTTTTTCTTGCCGTCGCCGAAGTCGACCTCGTATTCAACTGACGGCTTCAAGCCGCCGTATTCCTCGTTGTAGAGGTAGTTCTGATGAAGCCACTGAGCGTTCTGTGCGTTGACGGCATGAACGATCATGTTCAGTTTTCCAAGGCGAGCCGCTTTCTCTTCAATCTCGCACGCGAAAAAAGTTTCCTGGCCGAGGCGCTTTAGGAGTTGATCTTTCTTGCGTGGCTCCACGCCGTTGGAGAGTGCGTGCTTGTACACGTCCTCGTAAGTGGCGATCAGAAAACCACCTGACCCTGCGCAGGCATCCAGAAAGCGCTCGCTTTTTTCGATGTCCAAGGCCGGGCCGTCTGGATTGTCACGGGCAAGATCCAGCATGAAGGCGACGATTTCTCGTGGCGTAAAGAACTGGCCGAGGTCTTTACCTTTGAAGGTATCGGACAGCATGATTTCGAAGGCACGGCCAAGCACATCGCCCTGAGTGTCTTTCAGGTTGATCCCTTCAAGACGGGAAATGACCCGCTCAACGGTTGCCGCCTTGCTGAGTACCCGCTCGTTCTCGTCAGTAAAGACTTCGGGATGGTGCCCCTTCAGGTCATCGAACAGATTATTGATGAAGTTCTGGGCGGCCTTGTCGCCCATGTGTTTGTTTTGCTCGCAATACGATTTCAGCTTGGCGGTGGTAAAACTTCCGCTGGGTTTTGCGTCTTCATTGAGCTTGATAAACAGGAAGCGAGTGAACTCGTCGAAGATCCAGTCGTTGCGCTTGTTCTCGATATCCCAGATGTCCTGCCAGCAGCCTTTCATGAGCTGCACAAAGCGGGAGAGGCTGTTTTCCGTATGGAGTGTTTTCTGTGCCCACTGCTGCAGGCCCTTGACTACGTCTGGCTTGAATTCGCGCACCATGTCTTCGGCATCGCGAACGTCGTCCCAGTCCTTCATCTCGTCATGAATCTCATTCCCCTTTTCGACGAGATAGATGCGTAAGTGGCCTGCCACCTCGATGACGCAGTAGGCTGCTGGACCATTTGGCATGAGAATGCTGAGGGCTTTGTATCGGTTGGCCTCGGATTCACTCAGGGTTGCCGAGCCCTCATGCTTGAAGGCGGCATAGCAATTGCCGACGCTGGTTGACACCAGAAACGCGGCTTTCTCGTCCAGCCCTTCAACCGTCGTGGCAACGCCAGAACCATCACCGTCATTGATCTGGTGGGCTTTGAAGCCCAGGTCCGAGACCAGAAATTCTCTGAATTGATCAAGAGTTGCCATCTGCTATTTCGCTCCTCGTGTTATGTACACCGCAACCGGGATGACTGTTTCTTCCGGGGTCAATCCACCATGGTCGTTGCCCTGAACCTTGTAGGGGTTGCCAGTCGACGTCTGCTTGGCACCAGGCCAGCCATAGCTGTCGTGCCCAAAGGGCAGCTCAACGGCATCATGGCTGGATGGAAGGCCATAGTCGGCAACCGGCTCGATCCGTTTTACATCCGTAGGGCCAACGGTGGTGCGGTTGGTTGTCTTGTATTCCAGGCACCGGTTATGGATGAAGACATCCCGTCCGGGTCCGCTGTCCGATTTCAAATCGTCGATGACGTATTGAGTGTTGTACCAGGTGAAGCCGTGGTCGGCCGTGATGACGACAGCCGTCTTGTCCTGGGCGGCGATCCTTCGCAGGTGGGGCAGCGCCACCTCCTTCACATAGGCCAGCATGATCTCCTGGAGACTCGACATGCCCTTCTGCAGAAGTCGATCCTGGAGGTTGAACACCACCGCCTTGAAGCGTCCGGGGGAATCCACCAGGTCGCGCATTTTCCTGTTGAGGGTGTCGGCGTTGGCGTCCTTCTCGTTGTAGCAGAGGTAGTTCTTGTCCCGATCCCACCAGGAGGAAGGCGAAAGCCCCAGGTTGTCCAGGCAACGCTCGAGCAGATGGGGTTCACTTTTCCCATTCGGCCAGCTCCGGAACTCTGCCGGGGGCGCACCGGCAAAAATGGCCTGTCGGCAATATTCGGTAATGCTGGGCAGATAAGTGCAGGCGCGGAACTCAGGCCCCAGCGACTGGTATGGGCGAAACAGCTCGCGTCCCGGCATCATCAGGAAGCGGTCACGCAGCAACGTCCAGTTGGCCACGCTCATTCCGTCAAAGACCAGCAGATAAACCTGCTTGATCTCCGAATCCTGCAGCAATGGCTTAACCGCAGACTCCATGACATCGCTGTTCAGCCACGGCCTGCAGGTTCCTGCCGCAAACTTGCGCTCGTTCAGCCACTTCGGCAGGCCACGGTTCGGCTGCACATAGAAATCCGCCCAAGCGATGCGAATGGAATCGCAGGCCTTTTTTGCCCGCTGGGTAATACGAAAGACATTGACCTTTTCCGGCAACTGGCTGGACCGCCGTTCCGCCTCCAGCGCCATCGTGGAGAGCGGCAGATACACCAAATCCACCAGCGTCAGCCAGGCTTTCCAATCCAGGCTGGCGAGAGTCTTCACCGCCGCCTCGGCCTTGTCCGTAAGCCGGTGAATCGTGACCATCGCTTCCAACAGCGACACGTGGTCCTCGTACTGCTCGCGGGCCTGATGTCGGCGTAGGGCTTCAAGCAGCTCTTCCCATTCCGGGGCATCCGGTGTTTCCAACGCATCGGTCAGTTTGCAGGGAGCCTTTTCAAGCGGAAGCGTGTCGGCCCGCTCGCCGTTAACCACCACATCGAGCAACGCGTGCAGGGTGACTGCCAGCCCCTGGGCAAGGATGCCACCGTCGGCCTCCAAGACCTGGATGAGCTGATTCAGCAGGCGCTCCGAGCCTTTGCCGCCTACGCCCTTGACCACAGTCGCAAGGGACTCGGTGACGGCACTGGGGTGCTTCGGAAAGACTTCATGCTGCAGGTAGTGCAGCGCCTGTTTGCAGGGCACATCGTCTTTGAGGGTGATGCGGCGTCCCCATTCGGCAAGTCCGTGCAGGCTTTGTCCGTCCTTGAGCACGTCAACAAACAGGTCGCCCAGTTCGCTGCCATCGAGGAATGTACGCATCCGTTCCGGCGAGAGCATCTTCCAGCCATCTAGGATGGAGGCGAGCAGGCAGATCGGCAGCATCGGCGGCGGGTTGCTTTCCAGTACGACGGCTTCGACCAAGGCGAAACGAGGGCCATCGAGCCAGGTGCGAACCACGTCTAGGAATTCCTGCTCCAGCGCCCGGCGTTCGTCCGCATCGACCGAGTTCAGCACCTCGCGTACCCGTGCCAGCGCATTCTCGTACCAGAGCTTGTCGAGAACCCGATCCGGCTCCCAGCCTGCAGACAACACGCTGGGATCGTTCAGCAGCGAAGCGAGCACCACGCGCTCCAGAGTGTAAGCGCCGAGCTGCGGCAGGTACGGGGCCAGGTTCCAGAATGCGGGGATGGGAAGCCGGTCAAGCAAGGCCCGGGGATTCTGCACGCCAAGCGCCTTGGCGATGTCGCAACCCGTTACCGTGCGGGGCGATACGCTGGAGCGGGCCTGCAAGTCGGGCAAATGATCCGGCTGAAGCTGCTGCCGCGAGATGATGATACGAGTGGGCGGATCTGATTGCCGACGTTCGTGTTCGGTATGGCGGCGCAGGGAAAACTCATTGGCACACACATGCACGGGGATGGCTTGGCCATCGACCTGCAGCTCGGCAGGCGCTTCGGCAAAATAGCCGCGCACGTCATTGACCAGCAGATAGGGCAACTTCTGCTTTTCACGGCTGCGCCACATGCCAGCCAGGGCTTGTTCCATGGCGGTCATTGCAGTGCCTCCTCAATCTTCCCCATGCCAGCTTCTATGTCCATGGCCCTCGCAGACATAACGGAAAATTTGTCATCATCGAGTAAATCGAAGATGTTTGATTTGGCTTCCGCCGTTAATGCTTTTATTTGATCTGAAATGGCTGACAGCTTTTTCGCGAGATGATGCCCTTCTGAAAGAGCATTTCTAATTTCTTCCAAAACTTTTGCTCTTGAATCAAAATCCGTCGAAGGAACAGCTAGCTGCAAGACGTCGTTCTCGCTAATCGTTGGCATAGCAGGACTTGTGAGCAACGCTCTTATTTGCCGAAGGACAAATGGGGTTTTAAGCAAGGTACACACGTAATGAATGTCGACCTCATCTTTTGGACGAAGAACCAAAAATCCGGTCGTCGCGACCCAGCTTTCCTGCTCATTCGTAACAGGAAAGACCACCATGTTCTCGGTACCAGTAGATGCGCCAGCTATACCAAGAAGTATGTCCCCCTCATGGATCAAGCGTCGAGCACGAGAAGGAAGCTCCTCGGCCATCATCGTTTGCGGTGCAATTATTTTCCCTGAAATTCCATCTATGTCGCCTATAGCGAGATATTTAACTTCATGTCCTATATGTTCATCTGGATTGAATCTTTCTTCTGAGACATTTACCAAATCCGATAGAGATCCCGACTTTTCACTTGTTTTTATCTGAGCAACTAGCTTTGTGTAATTGGGGTGATTGGCCGATATGTCGAGCCTTCCGGCAGATGCTGAGTCACGCAAAAATACGATTGTTTTCTTTTCTTCAACGAAATCCGCATAGCCAAGTTCACCAGCGAAAAATTTGTCTATCCTTCTCCAGGTTTTCTTGTGCTCCGCAAGTATTAGTTTCTTTATTTTCGAATTTCCGACTCTCGCGATTTGTTCGTAGCGGTTGACGATTAATTTCTGACTTGCGTTGTCAATAATGGGGACCTTTACTTCGCGCAGATCGGACAAGTTGATGCCCTTAACGGCAGCGCCGCGACTGTGCAAGGTCATTTGAAGCTGGGCGAGTTCTGATTCAAGATAGAGCATCATGAACTCATTTGATGCTTTATCACGCAATCGAATTAGCGCCGAGTCTCTTGTTATATTTCCACCGTCAATTTCAGGTGGAACCTCTGCAATTCTCCCAATAGTTCCCTTTATGGAGACGAGAATGTCCTTCTCTTTGAGTATTGTTCTTGCGTACTGCCGAGAAATGTTGGGCGCGACTCTCGATAAATCATTCGTATCGATGGTCCTGTCTCCGTTCATGTTCTCAACCTTGACAACAGGAATCCCCTCGGGATCTGGGTCCCCAGTCTTCACAATCCCATAGGTAATTGATGAATTGTCTTCTATGAGATGCTGGAGGTCAGTGAAGTCAGCATGTGTAATTTTCAAGGCGTCCTGTAACATCTTATGAATTCTTCGATACTCAATCGAAAGTTCATCAATAGATGCAGAGCCCAAAAAAATTAGCGGCTTTCTATTTGCGACAAGCATTTCTTACTCCACCTTCCAAGGCTGTTCTTCTTCCGAATCGTTCTTTTTCAGCAGCTCACCCAATGCGCCCTGCACATACTGCTCGAATTCGCGCCGTCCTCCCTTGAAGAAACCAAGCAGGCGCGGCTTGAGTTGATCCAACAGATCGTCGACATTCACCTTTACGGCTTCCGCCTCGGCAAGGGCCTCCGCCAGGTGTTGGCGCATGGTGGCGTCTTGCAGCGCATCGAGAGCGCTTTGTTCTGCGGGATCGCTGAGCAACCCCAGCAAAGGATTTGCGGCGGGCGTGTCACTGACGTAATCCCGGAGTTCGGCTTCGCAGCCCCGCACATGATCCAGGTATTCCTTGATGCCGCGCTCGACCAATTCCAGGAAATGGTCCGGCTTGAGTTCCAGACGCTTGCCGGGTTTGTAGCCACAGGCGGAACACACCCAGCCGTGGGACAGGTCGCTCTTCACATCATCCAGGCTCTGTTCGCAAACCTGCTGCACGCCGACCTGGGTCAACAGGTCGGTCAGTTGGGCTTCGATAAAGGTCGGGCTGAAATGGGCGCTAAGCCCTTCCACCCGTGAGAGGACCTTCAGCACCTGATAGCTTGGGCTGCCGAGCACGGCATCACGGAGGGCTTTCAGATCGTTGTGCAGGCCCGCGTGTTCACTCAGGTACTGGTTGAGATAGAGCTCGTGCAGATCCTTCCATTCGGCGGTAATACGGCTCATTTCCCCGGACGCGCCAGCGGATTTGACGTAGGTCTCGATGCTGTCGAGTAGCTCCTGGCATGGCTTTTCAATGGTGGGTGGGACGCCCAATGCTTTGAGTTCGCGCAGTTTGCCGGTGAGGCTGGCCAGCTCGGAAATGCGATCCAGAAAATCGCGGGCTTCCCGCACGCGGTGGGCGAATTCTTCAACGCAGGTGTAACGATTGGCCGCCTCAATATCATCGTCCTCGGCAAGCCCCAGCATGTCGCGCAGGGCTCCTCTCACCGAGGCATAACAGGCAACCCGGCTTTCTCTTCCATCCTCGGGCAGCGCAAAGATGTCGGCCCATTCGGAAATAGGGTCGGGAACCGAGGCTCCGGGCCAGGTTTGCAATGCCTGTTCGGCCTGGCGGAACTCGTGCCGGGCACGGGTTTCCGTCTCTTTCAAGAGGTCAAGAAGGCGCTCGGCGGCTGCCGGACTGTAACCGGTGCCTTCTTTCCAAAGGCCAAGGGCGTGAAGCGACTCGGTCAGGTCGTGCCACAGGGTTTCATCCGGACGCGTCCCGGGACGGAGTTCATCCAGCTCCTGGAGCCAGTCAACCGGGCTGCCAATGGTGCGATCATCCTGGGAGACCGTCTTGCCGTGAATGGTGAAGCCGCTGATCTCCCCGGTGCTGATAAGCAGCGTGATCAGGATATCCACCCAGGTGTCGGTCAATCCCAGATCCGTGGTTTTCAGCCGTTTGCGGGTTTCCGCGATGCTGGTGGCAGGCGGGTTTGCCTTGCGGATATTGTCCCGAATCCGCTCCTTCGCCTTTTTGAAGGCTTCCACGCTGCTGGCCGCCAGCGTTACCGAGACCTCTCCGGGCACGCTGGTGTTAAGTAGGCCAAGCGGTGCAAGGTGCTTTTCAAGATCGGCCTTGGCAGTCCCATCCCCATCGGTCACTCGGCCTTTCCATATGGCTTCGAGGATGCGTTTCCGCATCTGGTTGCTCAAATCCGCGCTAAAGGAATAGGCCTCCCGGAAATCCGGATGGAAGTGGAAAACCTTGGCTAAAGCCTTGGTCGCGACCTTTTCCAGGAGCCGCTCCAGAGAGCGTTCACTCTGCGGAATGTTCTGGTAGAGGGAGAGCAATTCTGCTGGCTCGCAGAGGATTTCCCAGGCTTGGTCCTTGGTGTTCCACTGGCGGATTTCGCCGTTCACAAAGGACTCGAGCAAAATCTCCGTGGACTTGCGGGCAGGCTGGGCCGATTTGGTTCCGGCGGGAAGGTCAATCCATTCGCCCAGCAGCTCCAGCTTGCGCCGGACGGATTGCGAAGCACCGCCCGCGTTAACCTGGGACTGGTAGTCGCCAAAGAGCTTGACCAAAGCCATGCTACGCTTGAGCTCATCGATATCCTGGGCTGGCAATGTGGCCGGTAGCCATACGAGGGTCCGTCCGTTGCCATGACGGACTGCATCCATCTCGACATCGAGCGGCGAGGCTGACGGGTAGAGTACGGCCAGGTGCAACGCCTTGGTGGCGGGCACGTCCTTAACAAAGCCGATGACTGCGTGGTCGTTGGTGAGCGCCGTCACCGGTTCAAGCCGATAGTCCAGGGAGCGGCGGGTTCGCTGCCAATCCACATCCACCTGGGTCGAGAAACCATGTTGTGGTGGCACAGTGCCGCCCAGCGGACTGCCCGGGAAGCGGAGGAACAGTTCAAGATGGGAGCGGTAGGCGCTCTCAAGCTGAATATCCGGTGCGAAACCATTCTTGACCCGCTCCACTTCAACCAACAGCTCTTCGCGTTCGCCCCCGTCACCTTCAACCGAGAGGAAAAAGCTCAGATTATCCCCGCTGCCTTTCTGACGAAGGGGCGGAAATGTTTGGGCAATCTTTTCCAGGATTCGGGCCGTTTCCTGGTCGCTTCCAGCGGGGTCACTTTCCTTGCCGGGCCATCGCAGCAAGAGCGCGTCATTCAGCTTCGAAACGGTGAGTTCTTCCTTAACCATGGAGAGGACGATCAATGCTTTGATCAGGCGTTCGCTCGCTACCTTGGCGGCCGCCTGATCGGCGTCCGACCAGCGCTTATAAGGCACGCGAGACAGGACCTCGTCCCTGGCCGTGCTGCAGAAGCGCTCAAACATCCCGTAATACTTGGCCATCTCAGGATCGTCCTGGATGATCTTGTTACGCAGGTCCTCGTAGTCGAACACGTCGTCGAGCACCGCGATACGTTTCCAGTCGCTGGTATCCTGCAGACGTCTTTCAATGAATTCCTGGACAAATCCCAGTGCGCCACGGGATCTGCCGCCCCGGTTGGTGATCGCGGTGAGGCAGTACAGCCCGAAGGGATGCATCGGATAAACGTCGGCAAAGTGTTTTGCCTCGTCGGTGATGGGTTCGCGTTCGCGGAAGTACCGTTTCAGGAAGTCAGTAAAGGCTCCCCGGAAATGCGGCTGAATTTCAGCCTTAAAGGCATCAGCGAGCTTATGAACGCATTTGGAATTTTCACGAAACAGTCGGTGATTGTAGATGCGATGAAATTGCGTGACCGGGATGTTGATGGATTGGAAGCGGCCGGATTGCCCGGAAAGCTTGCCCATCAGCTCTGTATCGTAATTGCGCCCGGCTTGGCGAGCGATGGCCTGAATTTCCTCCTGGACCGCGCCAAAAATCCAGAACGGTTGATCCCCGGCCAGTCCAGCTTCGGCCAGTTGTCCAAGGAAAGCAGTGCCCCGGTTGAAGTGTTCGTCGCTCTGGATCAGGTGAAGATACAATTCGTCAATAAAGACCAGGACGCCTTCATAGCCGCGTTCTTTGGCGATCTCGACCAGCTTCTTGACCTTTTCCGTGACCGTGGTGCGGTCCTGGACGAGTTGAATGTTCAGGGCGGCAACAGCCTGCTCAATGATGGTCTTCTGATATTCCTTGTCATAGGAGCGAAGCTGATCGACGGAGAGACTCCGGTTGTCACGAATCCAGTTCTCGACATCGCTGCGGGTGCCGCTGGCGGTGTGATTGAAAAATGTGTCCAGATAGGCGTCGGTGTTTGACAGGGTCGCCGTTACTGGCGGCGAGAGGTGGCGCAGGTGGTCAGTAACCGAGTTCCAGAAAGCCTGCTCGAGGGTCTCGTCAGGCACTTCAATGGCGGTAAAGTTGATCGTGAGGAATTTTCGTAGTGCGAGTGCATCCATGCCCCATTCGGGCTTGGTATCGAGGAACTGTTTGCGCAGCGTCGGTTCGGTCAGAATGGCGGATAACCATGCCATGAAGATGGTCTTACCGGAACCGTATAGACCGGTGATGAAGAAGCCACGACCTTGCTTGCGGTTAATTCGGTCCAGGATAATTCGGGCCGACTCCTCAACCTCGGGCAGCATGACGAAGCTTTCGAAAATCCGCGTCCGGCTGGCCGAATCGTGAGTCGACTCGTTGAAGTTTTCCACCCAGCTACTGACTGGCGTGAAACCAAACATATCCTTCATGAGTGGCATATCAGGCCTCCAGCTCCACAATTGGTTGATCTCCGCGAGTCAGGGTGTACTGCCCGCAGCGGCAAAGCTGACCAGCCATTCGTCCTGTCAGCACCAGTAAAATTCTTCTTTTTCCCACGGCATCGTTGTACCAGGTAGTCATGGGGTCCATGCCGAGCGCGAAAACCAGTTCCAGGTGATCGAGGATGGTCAGTCCCTCTGGTAATAGCTGTTCGGCAACAAGGTCATGTACCACCTTCCGAAGTCTGTTTCCGTAGCGTTTAAGATCCGCCAGGACGGTCGTAGCATTGAAATCGAACACCTCGGCAAACATGGGATCTTTAGCCAGCAGGTCGAGAACGATGTCATTCACGCTCACATATCGGACCTGCCCAAAATCGCCCAGCGATGCCATGTGTTCCGCAAGCCATGTTTTTCCGGAACCTTGACCGCCAATCAGGCAGCAAAGAGTCCGTCCGCCAACGTGGCTTTCGCCGACCAATCCTATAAGCTCATTGAGCGCCTTGGCCTGAGCTGGAGTCGTTTTGTTATCTCCAGGCATCGACATACTCCTCCAGCGATTGATGAATCAGTTGAACTTGGTCCGTGCTTCCGTGCCGGTGATATTCACAATGTCCCTTGGTTGCGAGTTTGTTGACCCCGGCAATCAGCAAGGCGCGGTTGCACATGAAGATGGGAGCTATGGTCCCTTCGTTGATGACTGTGGCTGTCGATGGTGCCCGCCAACCGTTTTTTGATGCGTCGTGATAGAGCGCGTAACCCAAAACGGCCTCGGTTGGGCAGTAAGTGGTCACCGAGTAATTGGATTTCGAAAGCTTCAGGCGTCCAGCCTTAACGAGGATCGACCGCACTCGATCTCGAGTTGACTGAGGCATGCGCTCGTATTTGCGTTCCAGGAGCTGGTCGAGGTGGTAGCGAGAGAAAACGGCCTCGCCGGTATTCAGGAAGCTGTCTGTAACCAAAAGTGAAAGGGTTTCAAAAAGAATCGGAGTAGTAATGCATAGCTGGAAAAACACCAGATCCTGAACTGCTTCATCATTGCTGCGAATCTTTCGAAACATCTTCAGGAATGAAGTGTTTTTGATCGAGTTGTTCTCGATTTCCAGGAAGCGATATTTCATGTGTTGCCACAGTTTTTCCTTGTTGGACTCGGACTTCTGAGGCCAACGTTGGATACAGGAGCCACGCACAGCTTGCGCGTCATTGCTCTCCAATGCGGCATCGAGCAGCATGAGAGTCTCTTCCAAAAGAAATCCGTATCCGATAGTTGAAAACTGCTTATCCATTGAAATTGCCGCCTATCATTTAGTCCTCATTGTTTTTGTCTGCTGCAGCACCGCCAGCCTTCACCCACTCGTCCACCTCGTCCGTCTTGAACTTCCAGAGTCGGCCGACCTTGTGAGCGGGCATGCCGCGTCCCGCAATCCAGCGGTAGATGGTGTCGATGCTGACCCCGAGATGTTGGGCAATCTCCTCGGCTGAAAGCCAGCGGTTTTGTTCTGATGCCATGTGCTCTCCGCTTTGGGCCGTCCGGCCCTGAAAGCAGCTGTTCCAGGGGCAGCCCCGGAGAATGAAGAGGAATGTCTGGCACCTTAGAGGAGAGTCGAGTATCGGTCAAACGATTTGTGCTGCATCTTTGCTACAGCAAACCGCAGGAGCCGACTTTGTCTGGCAGGGATAGGCAGGCGTAAAACAGGGCAGCGGGGATTCACACCTGCTCGGTGCACATAATCACGAGGCGGGATTTGCGCTCATCCGGGAGGACCGCCTCGATATCGAGGGTGCGGCCATCGAATACCAGACGGTGGGTGGGGGTGAGGTCGGCGCGGTAGCGCATGGTGACGCGGTGGCTGACCGAGTTCTGCATCTGGGCTGCGGCGAAGTACTCCTCGCCCTTGAGGGCTTCGACCCGCGCCCAGACCGTGGCCAGGTCAGCCCAGGTTTCCTCCCAGCCGCCCATGCCATCGAAGATGAGCGTCACCGCCTGAATGGTCACCCGGTGGCGATATGGAGCGGCTGGCATCTACACCACCCCGGCAACCCGCCACGGGTCCAAC
>Ga0228536_1000270_pt1 | contig 120417 bp, 118 predicted proteins | sample SJ1Smetagenome_FD_168611 | JGI IMG/M metagenome (GOLD analysis project Ga0228536, IMG submission 168611) | Enriched culture of PCE-dechlorinating microbial communities from Ithaca, New York, USA - SJ1.S | ecosystem: Engineered > Modeled > Simulated communities (microbial... > Unclassified...
TATATTACTTTGACCTGGGTCAAAATTTATAAATCAATTTCAATTTTTCTTAAAATTTTCCCCATCTCCAATTTATTTCGCAATCAGCCAATCTTAAATGCTTCCATTAATTGTGCTATAATATTTCTGAAAGGATGGGATATATATGAGCTATATTTTAATGGCTGTTATTGGATACTTAATCGGCTGCCTTCAGTTTGCATATATCTTTGGACGAGTTTTCAAGGGTATTGACATAAGGACTCTGGGCCACGGAAATTCAGGAGCATCCAATGCGGTACAGTCTATGGGGTGGAAGTATGGGGTAGCAGTAGCCATATTGGACATTCTAAAGGCCGTTGCAGCCATAATTATTGTACGAGTTTTATTCCCGCAGGAAGTCTCTGCTAATGGCCCTCTCGTAAGCTATTGGACAGGCGCTGCTGTTGTGTTAGGACATAATTACCCATTTTTTATGGGCTTCAAGGGCGGAAAGGGAACTGCTTCAACGGTAGGATTTCTCTTAGCTCTCGATTACAGGATCGGGATAGCTGCAATCCTTTCAGTTCTTGCCGTAACCATAGCTACTGACTACATAGTCATTGGTACTATGGCTATGCTGGGTCTGATCCTCATATATACCTTCGCAATGGATTTTGGACTGTTTTGTATACTGATTGCACTGGGGATGACGATCCAAAGTGTGCTTAAGCACCTGCCAAATCTGAAGCGGATTGCCAAGGGCGAGGAGAATGGCCTGAGAGGGACAATAAAAAGAAAACGGAGCCATGATTAGCTCCGTTGGTAACTATTTTCTCTTCTTCTTTTCGCTTGCTCTTTCGACTCTGACCTTGAGGCCCTTTATCTTTTTGCCATTAAGCCCAGCGATCACAACATCTGCATAACCACTGTCCACTTCCATAAATGTAAACTTATCATAAACATCTATGTTACCGATCAGCTTCTTGGACAACCCCGTTTCCTGGAATATTGCCGAAAGTAGGTGTCTTGGGCTGAAGCCCTGCTCTTTGCCCAGGTTGACGTGAAGTCTGGTGGTGTTTCCTGCGTATTTCTGTTTATTCCCCGAATCTCTGCCGTCTCTGGAATCAGATGTCCTCATCTTCTTGCCGGTATCAACCATTTCAAGCTCTTCATGTCCTTCAAACAGCTTGTTTTCCTCAACATACATCTTTAAAAGAGCACTTGCAACATCGAAGGAGTTGTATTCCTCCTGAAGCAATGTATCGATTATCCCGGAGTATTTTGAAATATCTCCTGAGTCAAGACTCTCCCTTATTTTCTGAGTTATGCTCTCGGTATACTGTGCCTGGATATCCTTAAGAGTCGGCAGATCTCTTCTCTCAATTGTTGTCTTTGTATACTTCTGCACATCCTTGAGCTTGTAGATCTCCCTGCCAGCTACAAAGCTGAACGCTTTCCCAGCCCTTCCAGCTCTTGCAGTTCGGCCGATCCTGTGGACATAGTATTCTTCATCCTGAGGCATATCATAGTTTATTACCATGTCTACGTCATCAACGTCAAGTCCTCTTGCTGCAACGTCAGTTGCAATAAGGATGTCGATGGTGCTCTTTCTGAACTTGCCCATTACGGTGTCTCTCTGACTCTGCTTCAAGTCTCCGTGGAGCCCGTCTGCAAAGTAGCCTCTTCCCTGAAGCTCTGCTGTAAGCTCGTCAACCTTCTTCTTTGTATTGCAGAAAACTATTGTAAGCTTTGGGTTGTAGATATCCACCAGTCTGCTCAGGATCTCAGTCTTCATGTGGGACTTAAGCTCAAAATAGGCCTGCTCTACCTTAGGAACTGTCAGCTCCTTGTGAACGACCTTGATGAATTCCGGATCGGACTGATACTTAGCTGCAAACCTTCTGATTTCATCCGGCATAGTAGCTGAGAAGAATATGGTCTGTCTCTCCGTAGGAAGAGTGTTCATTACCAGCTCAATATCATCTCTAAAGCCCATGTCAAACATTTCGTCAGCCTCATCAAGCACCATGTACTTGACAGTTCCAGGCTTCAACGTCCTTCGATTTATATGGTCTATTACCCTTCCAGGTGTTCCAACGACTATCTGGACACCGCTTTTGAGGGCTCTTATTTGTCTGTCTATCGGCTGCCCTCCGTAAACCGGGAGGATGTTCAATCCCCTCATATACTTCCCAAGCTTGCCTATCTCCTCGGCAACCTGGATGGACAGCTCCCTGGTAGGACACAGAATCAGTGCCTGTAGAGTCTTGTCATGGGGGTCGCACATTTCAAGCAAGGGTATCCCAAAGGCTGCAGTTTTACCGGTACCGGTCTGTGCCTGTCCGATTATATCCCTGCCATCAAGAAGCACAGGTATGGCCTGGGTCTGTATTGGAGATGCTTCCTCAAAGCCCATGGCTTTGATTCCCTTCTTTACGCCCTCTGACAATTGCATTTCTTCAAATCTCAAATTTTCCATTAAAACAAAATTCCTCCTTATTGTTAACCTTTAGAGTATATCCTTCAATTCCCAAAATTGCAAGGAAAATATTGCAGATTCAGGAAATAAAGGCACTTTCCAAGAAAAAGCTCACTGTTATACCTCGATTCCGATGAATTGCTTGACCAGTACTCCGATCAAAAATGATATCCCGGCCACTCCAAGGGATATGGCAGCCATCTCTCCGAATCTTCTCTTGAAGTCATAGTCCTTGGCAACTGATATATAATAGTTGAAAACGAATATTATCAGCACTGCTACAACAAGCGAAGCTGCCAGGCTAATAAATGGATTTGGTATCAAAAGAAATGGCAATATCAAAAATATTACGGTAAACACATATGCTGAGCCGGTATAAAGGGCAGATTTAAGAGCATCATCTCCACCTTCCTGTCTTGTGGAAAGGTATTCGCTGGCTGCCATTGAAAGCGATGCACTTATTCCTGTTATTAGTCCGGTCAGTGCGATCAGTCTGGTATTCTGAAATGCAAATGTGTATCCTGCAAGAGCTCCTGTAAGCTCAACAAGTGCATCGTTTAATCCAAGTACTACAGATCCCATGTAGTTTAATTTTTCCTCATCGATCATTGCTATAAGCTCTTCCTCGTGCCTCTCCTCATCCTCGATTATTTCATCCATTAAAGCCAGGCTCTCATCAAGCTCTTTGTAGCTTTTGACAGCCTTTCCTTCGCTCCGCTCCAATAGCTTGATGCCAAAGGTCAGGCCAAATATCCTTATCATCCAATTGGATAATAGAACCTTTAATTTCTCTGGCTTTAATTCCTTTCCGGTAACCTGTCTAAGTCTTTTATAGTGAGAGAGCTCATCGTCAGCCACCTGAAGGACTATCCTCCTGTTAGAGTCGTCCTTAACTGACTCTGCCAGTTTCTTGTATATGTGATGTGCAGTTATCTCATCCTGTTGATCCTTCAAAAGCTTTTCCAATGTCTTTTCGTCCATATGTATATGCCTCCTCGTTTAGTACTATCCCAATATATATCCATTTTGTTGTCATATTCAAACAACTGACAGTAAATGTTGTGGACTTGGGGCACCTTTTTTTGTATAATCTTTTGAGGATTAATCGAAAGGAGCTAGCAATGAGTATTTTAACAGTAACAAATCTATCTCATGGTTTTGGAGACCGTGAAATATTGAAAAATGTAAACTTCAGACTCCTTAAGGGAGAGCACGTAGGGCTTATAGGAGCAAACGGGGAAGGTAAGTCATCATTTATGAATATCATAACCGGTAAGCTTGAGCCGGACGAGGGGCAAATCGAATGGTCCAAAAGAGTCAGGGTAGGGTATCTCGACCAGCACTCAGTCCTTGAGAAGGGAATGACCATCAGAGATGTTCTAAGGACTGCTTTCCAGTATCTGTTCGACCTTGAAGCTGAGATGCAGGATATGTATATGAAAATGGGCGAAGTGGATGGAGATGAACTCCAGACAATGCTTGAGGATGTTGGTACCATCCAGGATATACTTGATCACAATGACTTCTATATAATCGATACAAAGATCGAGGAAATATCCAAGGGATTGGGGCTGGATGATATAGGGCTGGAAAGGGAGGTAACTGACCTAAGCGGAGGTCAGCGAACCAAGGTCCTTCTAACTAAGCTGCTTCTTGAGAAGCCCGATATACTGATGCTGGATGAGCCTACGAATTATCTTGATGAGCAGCATATAGTCTGGCTTAAAAGATATCTTCAGGAATACGAAAACGCCTTTATTCTCATATCCCACGATATCCCATTCCTAAACAGTGTAATAAACCTAGTGTACCACGTGGAGGACAAGGAGCTTAACAGATATGTAGGTAACTATGATGATTTCCAGAGACTTTATGAAGCCAAAAAAGCTCAGCTTGAGGCAGCCTATAACAGACAGCAGCAGGAGATCGCTGATCTTGAGGACTTCGTGAGAAGGAACAAGGCCAGCGTTGCGACAAGGAACATGGCTATGTCGAGACAGAAAAAACTGGATAAGATGGAGATAATTGAGCTCGCAAGGGAGAAGCCAAAGCCGCAGTTCAACTTCAAGGAGGGAAGAACTGCCAACAAGCTGATCTTCCAGACCAAAGAGCTTGTCATAGGTTATGGTGAGCCTTTGACCAAGCCATTGGATCTTATGCTTGAGAGAGGGCAAAAAATTGCTCTGACCGGGGCAAATGGATTGGGAAAGACGACGCTCTTAAAATCTATACTCGGGCTTATACCTGCGTATTCGGGAGAGGCAATCCTTGGGGACAACCTGGAGATAGGTTATTTCCAGCAGGAGATGTCTCCCGGCAGCAATACCTGCATTGAGGAGATTTGGCAGGAATTCCCCGGCTGGACACAATATGAGGTAAGAAGCGCTTTGGCGAAGTGCGGACTTACAACAAAGCACATTGAATCCAAGGTAATGGTCCTTAGCGGAGGAGAGCAGGCAAAGGTAAGACTTTGCAAGATCATGAACAGACCTACCAATATCCTGCTTCTGGATGAGCCAACAAACCACCTTGATGTGGATGCAAAGGAAGAGCTGATGAGAGCCCTTAAGGCATATAAAGGCGGGATCCTTTTGATCTCCCACGAGCCTGAGTTCTACAGGGAAGTTGCAACGGAGGTATGGAACTGTGAGGGTTGGAGTACAAAGATGTTTTAATTTAATAGATTGCGAAAAGTGGATCGGAAATTTCTCCGATCCACTTTTTTATTCAAACAGCGATAAATATTCTCCATAACCTTCCTTCTCCAAATCGACCTTGGGGATGAACCTCAGCGAAGCGCCGTTTATGCAATACCTCAATCCCCCCATTTCCCTAGGCCCGTCGTTGAATACATGTCCAAGATGGGAGTCAGCGTCCCTGCTCCTTACCTCAGTTCTTAACATAAAGTGGCTGAAGTCCTTTTTCTCGACGATCTGTTCACTTTCCAGAGGCTTGGAGAAGCTGGGCCAGCCGCATCCAGCATCAAATTTATCCTTCGAGGAAAACAGTGGCTCCCCTGATACTATATCCACATAGATCCCATCTTCAAATAATTGGTCATACTCGTGAGTGTGAGGCCTTTCTGTATAGCTTTCCTGTGTAACCAGGTAGGACAGTTCTGATAGTTTTTTCCTTAATTCTTCCTTAGATGGTTTAGTAAATTTTTTGTCCATTTGATACACCTCCGGTACACTTTATACCCATGAAAAAATAATATTGACAAAATTTTAAAATGAATATATAATAAACCTACAACCTTATATTAAGTTGGAGGTTGTTGATTATTAAAGAAAGGAGGACAACAGATGGTACTTGGTAAGGGAAATCTAATTAAGAATAAACATGGAAGTATGGAGCTCGAGGAGTACAAGATGAAGCTTCTTGGGAAAAATAGACTAAACGAGGTCATTGAGCTTCAACAGTACGTTTATGACAATCTCCCCAACAAGGAGGTCTTATACATCGATTCCTATGATGATATGCTCGTAGATATGGAAAAAGGAGCAAGGATAATAGGAGTGCTTAACAGCAGAGACCGTCTGGTGGCCTACAGATATATAGCGTTCCCAGGCAATGAGGAGAGAAATCTAGGCTACGATATAAATATGAAGGAGGATCAGCTGGAGAAGGTGGTTCACCTTGAGACTACAGTTGTGGATCCAAAGTACAGAGGTAATGGCTTGCAAAGTCTTACTCTAGATGCAGCGGCAAAAATGGTAAAGGCCGAAGGTTTCAGACACCTTATGTGTACGGTATCGCCATATAATTTCTACAGCCTTTACAACGTTATGATGAATGGGCTGAAGATCAAGGCTCTTAAGAAGAAGTACGGCTCCGAGGAGGACGGCGAGGAAGGTCTATGGAGATTTATCCTTCACAGCGACCTTAACAGGAAGTCATTGAATCCTGTAGATCTGGTTGTATCCAAGTGGGCAAACCTGGATAAGCAGAAGGAGCTTATTGACAATGGTTATGTTGGCTATGAGATTATCAAGGATACAAAACAACTGAATTATATAAAGTTTGAAGAAATCAGTGCATAATATAGATGCTAAAGCTTTTCATTATTCTCCTCCTTACTGAAAATCCAGGACAAGGTGTCCTGGATTTCTTCTTTTAAACTATATTATTTCTATTTCATCTCCAGGTTGTATGGTGCCCCCTTCAAGGACCTTGGTAAATATTCCTTCCTTAGGCATTACGCATTTCCCTACCTTGACCTGTATTGCACAGCCCTTGTGGCATTCCTTCCCTATTTGAGTAACCTCGTGAAGAGTGTTTCCGATCCTAAGCTTTGTTCCTATCGGAAGCTGATAGAGGATTATTCCCTCCGTCGTAAGATTCTCTGCAAAGTCCCCATATTTCAGGTCATCCATTCCCATATCCTTCATTTTGCTGAAGCTTTCAACGCCGAGCAGGCTGACCTGTCTGTGCCAGTCTCCGGCATGAGCATCATTCTCAAGTCCATGATTTTCTATGAAGCTCCCCTTTTCAACAGGCTCCTTTACAACTCCCTTTGTATCAGAGATATTGACTGAAATTACCTTCCCCTTTTCTGTTCGCATATATTCTCCGGATTTCCCTCCCGTTTTTTTCATTAGCTTGATATCCTCAATTATCATATCCTTATCGATAGCCTTGCACATATCATAAATGGTAAGTGCAGCAACAGAAGCTGCTGTAAGGGCTTCCATCTCTACACCTGTTTTCCCTACGGTTCTTGCTTCGGCAGTTATATCCACCCAACTGTCACCAAGAGAGAAGTTTATGTCTACTCCTGTAAGAAGGATGTTATGACACATAGGAATCAGGTCACTTGTTTTCTTGGCAGCCATTATTCCTGCCACCTGAGCTACTCCTAGTACGTCGCCTTTCTTGATCTGGCCGTCCTTTATCCTTTGAAGGGTGTTTTCATTCATCCTGATCCTGCCGGAGGCCACTGCAGTCCTTTTTGTGTCGTCCTTTTCTCCTACCTCAACCATCCTTGCTCTGCCTTCTTCATTGAAATGAGTAAGCTCCATATCTCAACCTCCTATCGAGTTCATGCTTCGCTTGATATATTCCTGGTTCTCAAGGTGGTGCTCCTCCTCCTTAGTGAGGATAGCATTTTCTATAGCTTGCTCAAGGTCTCCTCCTTCGCGTATGATCCTCCTGAGATCGATCTCTCTATCTGAATGAAGGCACAGCTTAAGCTTCCCTGTTGCGGTGAGCCTTACTCTGTTGCAGTTATCACAGAATTTGCAGGATATGGGATTTATAAGTCCAACCTTACCCTCGCCATCTTTAAGTCTGTAGTACGTTGCCGGTGAAGACGGATCCTCCCTGTCTATCGGGACCAGTCCAGGAACTTTCTCCAAAACAGTTGAATTGGGTATAAACTTGGACTTGGCAAAGGATGCGGCCTCACCTATTGGCATAAGCTCAATGAATCTGACATCTATAGAGCCATCCCTGGTCAGCTCGACAAAATCACTGATCTCGTCGTCATTAAAACTCCCAATAAGGACTGTATTTAGCTTTATTGGCTTCATTCCAAGCTCCTTGACCCTTCTTATACCTGCAAGTACCCTGTGAAGATTACCCCCCCTTGTGATCAGGCTGTATTTCTCCTCATCAAGAGTATCGAGACTGATGTTGATCCTATTCACTCCAGCCTTCACCAACTCCTCGGCATACTGGTCAAGAAGGATACCATTTGTAGTAAGTGTGACCTCTTTTACACCATCCAGCTTGCCTACCTTATCCATGAGATCGACTGCCCCATACCTGACCAGAGGTTCCCCTCCTGTAAACCTTATCTTTGATATCCCAAAATTTACAAAAGCTTCTGTAACCTGATAGAGCTCCTCCAGAGAGAGCATCCCGTCATGGGTAACCTTATTTTTGATCCCATCCTTTGGCATGCAGTATTCACATCTAAGATTGCATCTGTCGGTAAGTGATATCCTTAGATAATTGATTTCTCTACCAAAGCTGTCCTTCATATAATCACCCTCAATCTATCCAAATTATTTCACCAGTTCTATTGAATCCATAGCCTCCCATTTCAGTTACCCTGTTTTTAAATTCCTCAGACTTGATTGTCCTTATGAACTCCATCACCAAATCCATTTTCAAAGATTCCCCGTCAATAAGGAAGTCGTAGTCTTCATCTGCCAAAGGCACAAAGTCCAAGCCCATTGCGTTAGCTGCTGAAAGCACGCCAAGCCCCGTATCGGCGGATCCTGTCAAAACAGCAGAAGCCACAGCCATATGAGTTGAGAGTTCTCTTTGATATCCCCTGATATCTTCAGGTTGTATCCCTGAAAGCTGCAGCTTGTAATCAAGGAGCACTCTTGTTCCTGCCCCTCTTTGCCTGTTGGCGAATACTACATCCTCTCTTACGAGATCATATACACCTGCTATTTTCTTCGGATTGCCCTTGGGAACTATAAAGCCTTGCAGCCTTTGTATCCCCTTGATCAGAACCATTTTTCTACCTGGAAAATATTTCTTTACGTAGCTTATATTATATTCTCCTGTATCCATATCCAACAGGTGTATTGGAGCAAGATGGCATTCATCTCTTCTAAGACTCATGATCCCACCCATACTCCCGACGTGGGAGGATGAAAGCTTCATCATATCTCCTATTATGTCCATTACAAGGTCATGGCTGCCGATCGATACGAGGGTATCTCTTATTTGTGATAAAGGCTTAAGCAGCTCGACCTCTATTTGGTCTCCTGCTTCGTATCCTTCAACATTTCTTGGGATTATTCCAAGACCATCAGCCTTTACAAGGCTCATACTTACCCCTGCGCCACCGGCAAGTGGTGTTGCGATAAGTCTGTCCCCGACCTGTCCAAGGCTTACTCTTATGACTTCCTTGTTTTTTAGCGAGGAAACCAGACGCCTCGATATAGTTGCCTTAACAGTCTCATATATCTCCCCCCGATCCCCCAGATACTTTAGGATAACTGGTTTGGCGAAGATGTCGAAAACCATGAAGGCGGAGACTGGATATCCCGGTATTCCTATTACCGGCTTTTCATTTATTACTCCTAGTATTGTAGGCTTACCCGGCTTCATAGCAACACCATGGACAACTACTTCTCCAAGCTCTCTAATAAGGTTGACCGTGTAATCCTTCGTCCCTGCAGAGGAACCGGCATTTACCAATACCACATCATTCTCGTCGACCGCCAGAAGGATAAGCTTTTTAAGCTTCTCATAATCATCCTCCATTGGAGAGTATCTCTTTCCAACTCCTCCAAGGCTTTCTACCAAGCCCTTGAAAACGTGGGAATTTGAGTCGATTATCGTTCCTTCCTTAACCTGAGAGATCTCCTCAACGATCTCTGAGCCTGTCGGTATTATGCCCACCCTCGGCTTAGCATATACAGGCACCTGTGCTATACCTCCTGAAAGCAGGGCTCCTATATCCATAGGTCTTATCTTATGCCTTGACGGCAATATCATCTCTGTTGCAACTATGTCCTCTCCGATCTGTCTTACATGCTGATAAGGGTATGAGGGCTGGAGTATCTCAACCCTTCCATTTCCTTTCTCAAGGACTTCCTCGATCATTATCACAGAATCATAGGGTTCCTTAATAGGATTACCTGTGTTGATATAGATGAAGTCCTCGCCCTCAATAAGAGTCATGGGTCTGCTTTCTGTTGCTCCTACGGTTTTCTTGGACTCCACGGCTATTCCATCCATGGCAGCCGCATTGTAGCCAGGAGAGGATACCAATGCGTATACTGCCTCAAAGGTCACTCTTCCAAGCGCTTCTGAGGTGGGAGCCATATCTCTCTTCCCTGAGATTTTAAGTCTGTCCAGATATCTCGACCTTGCCTCGTCAACATCCACATTATCGATATAGGTTGTTCTTTCCATTTTAACTCCTCCTAAATAAGGAATACATCCCTTAGCTCGCCCCTATTGATACCTTCCTCGTGCTCCCTTATAACTATATAACCCTGGGAGCTTGAAAGCAGGGTTATCATGCCTGACTTTCCAAAGCTTGGAGTTGCCAGATACTCTCCATTCTCCTTATCCAGACGCACCATGTGATAGGTTTCCTTGCCTGGAGATGAAGGAAAGTTTTGTGTCACCAAAGCCCTAACCTGGGGAAGGATATCCTCCCTGTTCATCAGACTCCTAATAAATGGCTCAACAATAGCCTTGAAGACAACTATGGAGGAAACAGGATGACCTGGTAATCCAACAACCAGCTTACCCTTTCCGTCCCCAACTATAGTAGGCTTCCCAGGTTTTATAGCAAGCCCGTGTATAAGGACTCCTTTACCACCGAGAGCTTCTATTACCTGGTGCGTATAGTCTCTCGTCCCTACTGAGCTCCCCCCGGATAATATAAGCAAGTCACATTTTTCCAGCCCTTCCAGTACACCTTTAAGGAGCTGCTCGTAATCATCCCCGATTATAACCCTTCCAGATATCTCTCCGCCAAGGCTCTCCACCAGTGAACCGATCGAATAGGAGTTGATGTCTCTTATCTTTCCAAGATCAAGTTTCTCACCGATATCGATTACCTCATCACCTGTTGAAATTATATGGACCCTGGGCTTTTTATAAACATTGACCTTACTTATGCCAAGGCTTGCAAGCACCCCTATCCCTTGGGGCGTCAGTTTGTAACCCTTTCTAAGGACTGTCTGACCGATCCTGACATCCTCTCCCTTAAACAGAATGTTTTCTCCTACAGATACGGGCTTGTAAATAAGGAGTGTATTGTCGTCCATTTTTTCGGTATTTTCTATCATCACCATTGCCGTAGCACCTTTAGGGATCATCCCTCCTGTAGGCACATAAACGGCTTCACCGCTTTTTATATGTAGTTCCGCTTCCTCGCCCATCCTTACCTCCCCCTTAATAATAAGAAGAGAGGGGATAGAGTCCGTTGCACCGTGACTGTCCTCGGCTAGTATTGCATAACCGTCCACTGTTGATCTGTCAAATCCAGGCACATCCTCTTCGGATACCACATCCTCCGACAAAGTTCTGCCAGTGGTCTTCTCCAGCTCCAACTCCTCGCTCTGGAGAGCATATCCGGAGAATTCATCCAGAACCAGTTTTCTTGCATCTTCAACTGAAGATACCTTAAAGAACTCCATTTATATCATCCTTCCCAATTCAAGTTTGATTTGGTTGTGGCAAAGTCTTTCAGCCTGTTCCATATTGTGGGTTATAATAACTATAGTTGCACCGGTCTCATGGTTGTATCTTCTAATTGCCCCTTCCATCCTCAGGGTTGAGTCAGGGTCCAAGTTTGAGGTTGGCTCATCCAGGAGCAAAAGACTGGGCCTTATGGAAAGTGCTCTCGCCATAGCCACCTTTTGCGCCTCGCCTCCTGAGAGTTGATGCCCTTTCTTTTTTAAAAGATCCTCTATTCCAAGACTTTCAGCTGCCCATAATACTTCTTTACCTATTTTTTCCTTGCTCTTATTGCGAATTTGCAGAGGATAGGCAATATTGTCGTAGACCGTCCTCCTAAAAAGATATGGCTTTTGGAATACAAGCGTCATTGACTCTCTTATATGATTGCTTATAGGGAGTCCGTCATAGGTAACCTCCCCTTCGAAGCTGTCGTCAAGTCCTGCAATTATGTGCAGGAGTGTCGTTTTTCCGGCCCCGTTGGAGCCGGTTACCCCTGTAATCATCCCTCCAGGGACGGTTAGTTCATCTATATCTAAAACCATCGTATTTCGGTATTTTTTTCTCGTTCCAATCAGTCTAATCTCCATTATTCTTCCTCCTGACTATATGAGTAAATCAGGCTGTGGATCCCAAAGGAAACCACAAGTAGGATTATCCCAAGAGCAATTGCCATTGGATAATCTCCCATGGAGTTCATCATTGATATTGCGGTTGTCATCACCCGGGTCTGTCCCTTGATATTCCCGCCTACTATCATTACTGCCCCTACCTCAGATATGGCTCTTGAAAACGCGGTAGCAACATTCACGAGAATGTCGATTTTTAATTCTCTAATAATCAGGATCACTGAATCGAGTCTGTTTCCCCCAAGGGTCCTCGAAACTTTTTCCAGGGGGGTCCCTCTATTTTTGGAAAGGTTGTATGTAAGCCCAAGTATAAGCGGTATTACAAGTATCGTTTGAGCGATTATCATCGCTGCAGGGGTGTAAAGAAGCCTTAAATATCCGAATGGCCCTCTTCTTGCCAGAAGCAGTGCTACCACGAGACCTACGATCACCGAGGGGATGCTCATGAAGGTATATACAGTTCTTGAAAATATTCTTTTGCCTCTAAATGGCTTTATACCAAGATAAACCCCCAGAGGAACAAAAATAAGTGAGGCGACCACGGTAGCACTTGTGGATACCAGAAGCGACAGTGCGATTATTCTATAAACCTCGCTATCAAATCCAGCCAGAAGCCTTATTGCCTCTCCAAATCCCTGTGCTATATAATCCATGATCCCTCACCTCCTTTGTTGGTATATTTACTTTCTAAAGCTTATATTAAACTATTTGCCATAGTTTGGTATAAACAAAGGCTCTCCATATTCCTCGACCCCAAATTGCGATATAAGCTCCTGTCCTTCTTCTGAAATCAGCCAGTCCATAAACTTCAATGCTCCAGCTTCATTGATCATATCTCCCTTGTTTGGATTGACAGGTATTATCCCATACTGATTGAAAAGACCTTCATCTCCCTCGACAACTACCTCCAGCTGAAGTGTATCCTTAAGTGCAAGGTAGGTCGCTCTGTCGGTCAGGGTATATCCTTGTCTTTCGTCAGCTATCTTAAGGACATCTCCCATCCCTGCACCGGCTTCGATATACCACTCGCCAGCAGGCTCAATAGAAAGTGCCTTCCAGAGTCCCAGCTCCTTCTTGTGAGTACCTGAGTCGTCTCCTCTCGATACAAATTGGAGTCCCTTTTCATTGATTGCTGCAAGTGCTGCACCGATATCATTACCATAGATAATTTCGCCATCAGCTGGTCCTACAAGTACAAAATCGTTGTACATTACGTCATTCCTTACTGTACCATGGCCTTCCTCAACCAGCTTCAGTTCGTCTGCCTTGGCGTGGACTAAAAGAACGTCAGCTTCGCCATCTCTTCCCATTTGCAGGGCGTTTCCGGTTCCAACAGCAATGGTCTTGACCTCGATCCCGGTCTCCTCGGTGAAGATTGGGAGCAGAAAGTCGAGAAGTCCTGAGTCTTGTGTGCTTGTTGTAGTTGCGAGGATTATGCTTTCCTCAACGACCGGCTCAGACTCAGCTGCCGGCTCCTCTGCAGGATCATTTGCCGGCGCTTCTGCAGGTGCTTCAGTCTTTGGTGCACAACCGGACACAGTTCCAAGGACTAGCAAGAGGAGAAGTACATATGTAAGCGTTTTTTTCATGATGACCACTCTCCTTTAATTTTGGGAAACAAAAAAGACAACCAGAAAGAAAGGTTGCCTTAATAAACATCTTCCTTTCCAAACGGGAGGCTTAGAGATTTCCCTCTAAACCCAACGGCATTGGGTCATGGCAATGCTTTAGACCTTCGTGCTCGGAAAATTGTTGTAGATATTCAGTTTGTCTCCTCTTGCAAATCCAATAAGTGTGATTCCGGTTTCCTGAGCCAGCCTGACAGCCAGCTCTGTAGGTGCAGACCTTGAAGCTATAACAGGTATTCCCTGCTTAGCTGCTTTTATTAGCAGCTCTGAGGATACCCTTCCTGCTGTTAGCACCAGCTTGTCAGACAACTCCTTGCCCTCAAGCCTGGCTCTTCCGATAAGCTTGTCCATTGCATTGTGCCTTCCAATATCCTCCTCCTGAAAGAGAATCTCCGAACTATTGCACAAGGCACATCCATGTACGCCTCCGGTCTCTCGAAAGAGCAGAGAGTTCTGATTGAACTCTCTCATTAATTGTAGCACAATACTTGGGTGAATTTCCATACTTTTCTGTATTTTTATAGCCTTTGTCTGATCTACAGCATTATAGAACGAGGTGCCCTTTCCACAACCCGAGGTTATGGTCCTTCTCCCAATAAGCTTTTCCCTAAGCGGTCTTTTTATTTCTGTATTCACGGTGGCTAGTCCTGCTTCTTCCTCTACGTTAAGCTCTATGATCTCATCTATATCGTCGATGAAGCTTTCAGACAGAAGGAACCCTGCTATCAACTCCTTGAGAGATGTAGGCGTGCATAAAAGAGTAACAAGCTCCTCACCGTTCAAGTGTATGGTCAATGGGTATTCGACTATCACCTGATCCTCTTCGATTGTTGATTCTCCACTTCTCCACCGCGAAACCATTACCCTATTCGTCGTTTTCAACAAAGGTTCCCTCCTCTGTATACTTTAGAAGGTCCTCGCGGGTATTAAGATTAAAAAACATTCCCCAGTCAGGGCTGAAGCTCCTCGCAACCTCCTCAGGTATATACTCAACATTGTGGTTCATAAGAAGTCTGTGCACAGCCTTTCCTCCCCCCATGAGAAAGCTTTCTATATGCTCGATCAAAGCCTTACTATAGAAGGCATTAAAGGGCTCGATCCAATCGCCGAATTTGGTGATGCAAGCCATTGACTCATTCTTATTCAGCAGCTCCATCATATAATCAATATATTTGGCTTTAATTTGAGGCATGTCGCAGGCTATGACGAAGGAATATTCCGAGGAAGCAGCAGAAAGCCCGGCATGGATCCCTGATAACGGGCCCATGTCGGGAATTATATCACCTGTTATTTTATCTGCCAGTCCAATGTACAGCTCTGGTCTGTTAGTCACCACTATGGTTTCGTCAAAGCTGCCTCCAAGTCTTCTAATAAGCCCTTCGATCAGACTTCTTTCCCGAAGCCTAAGAAGCTGTTTGTCAAAGCCCATTCGGGTGCTTTTTCCGCCAGCGAGGATTATTGCAGAACCAAAACGCTTCATATCAATCACCGCTTCTTGCACATTCTCCATCTCTTCCGGTCATGATCTCCAATCCGTGGTGAACGCTGTCAATTATGAAATCCAGAGATTCTTTCACAGCCTTCGGACTTCCCGGTAAATTAATTATCAGCGTGCTTTTGCGTATTCCGGAAACCGCTCTTGAAAGCATAGCGCGAGGTGTAATCTTAAGACTTAGTCCCCTTATTGCTTCCGATATCCCGGGAGCCATCCTGTCGCAAACACTTACTGTAGCCTCAGGGGTAACATCTCTCATGCTGAATCCAGTACCACCGGTTGTCAGAACAAGGTCTACCTTGACCTCATCAGAAAGTCTTATCATTTCCTTAGCCAATAGATCCTTTTCGTCCGGAAGTATACTATAGCTTACGACCTCATAGCCTCTATTCTCCATGATATCCCTGATCAGCGCTCCTGAAAGATCTTCTCTGTCTCCCCTGGAGCCCTTATCGCTTGCCGTGATTATACCTACCTTAAACATATTAACCTCCCCAGGGAAGGGTCATGTATTCCTTCATCCTTCTGTCATATTCAGATTTGAAAAGCCTTTCGTGCCCTTCCTCCCATTTCGAGAGCTTAGTGAATATTGCCTTTATCCCCTCGTCCTTAGCATGCTCGGCGGCTCTCTCATAGAACTCTTTGTAGTCTCTCTCAATTAAATAAGCCATCCTCAGTATTGTAAGGTCAGGGATATCGGACTCCTTAAGCGTCTCCTCAATATGCTCTGATTCCTCTCTGGCTTTAAATATATCCTCTTCCCTGTCCATGACCTCTCCGGATGTATCAAAGTCTCCGTTGTCCCCATAAGCCTTAAGCTGTCTTTCCAAATAGGCATAATGCTCCATTTCAACATCTGATAGATCATGGAATAGCTTTTGTGTGGTTGGATTTGAGAAATGTCCAGCCTTTTCCTTGAAGAAATTGCTGCCGTCCAGCTCCATCTGCATAGCATATTTCAATACCTGTTCATAATCCATCATAGCACCTCCTGAACTCTTTCGATCCTGACTGCTGCCACCTTTAGCTCCGGTATTTTTGCTATATCGTCAGTTGCCGTATTGGTCAGGTAATTTGCCTGCCCCTCAGAGTAATGGAATGGCATGAATACAACATCTTCATCGATCCCATCTGTAACCCTTGCCCTAGCATGAGTTTCGCCTCTTCTTGAGGTAAGCCTTATCATATCGCCTTCTGAAATGCCAAGCTTATTTGCAGTAGTCTCATTGATCTCGACAAAGGAGCTTGGCGCCAAGGTCATAAGCCCTTCTTCTCTTCCGGTCATAGTCATTGTGTGGTAATGATACAGGATCCTTCCTGTGGTAAGGATGTATGGATATTCGTGATCTGGCATTTCAGCACTGTCCACATGCTCGACAGGCATGAACAAGCCTCTTCCCCTTGCTATGGCCGCCTTGTGGAGGAATCTGGTTCCCGGGTGTTCCTCGTTAAGTACAGGCCATTGCAGCCCCCCATGCTCAAGTCGCTTATAGTTGATTCCTGCATAAGACGGAGTGAGTGATGCCACCTCTGCCATAATCCTCGCGGGATGGGAGTATTGCTTCTCATATCCCATAAGATTCATTATCTCCATAAGGATCTGCCAGTCGGGCTTAGCCTCTCCAGGAGCTTCAACTGCCTTTCTTACTCTCTGGACTCTTCTCTCAGTATTTGTGAAGGTGCCATCCTTTTCAGCAAATGCTGCAGCAGGAAGGACCACGTCGGCAAGCTCAGCTGTTTCAGAAAGGAAAATATCCTGAACTACAAGGAAGTCAACATGCTCCAGAACATGCCTTACATGGTTTGAGTCCGGATCGGAGACTATTGGATTTTCCCCCATTATATAAAGGAATTTGATCTTGTCCTTTTCGATGGAGTCGAACATCTCGGTTATTGTAAGTCCGACTTTCCCTGAAAGCTCTCTACCCCAAGCATTTTGAAACTTCTCTATTACCTCGGGCTTGTGGACCTTTTGATACCCGGGGAGATCTCCTGGCAATCCTCCCATATCGCAGGCTCCCTGGACGTTGTTTTGTCCTCTTAAAGGATTTACCCCTGCAGATTCTATACCCACATTTCCGCATAAAAGTGCCAGATTGGATATGCTCATTACTGAATGAGTACCGGTAGTATGCTGGGTAATTCCCATTGTATAGTAAATACCTGCCTTTTTTGCTTCTCCGTATATATGCGCAGCCTTTTCGATGTCCTTTGGATCCAGTCCACAGATCTCTCCAACTCTCTCCGGTGTGTAGCTCTCTACCAGTCGTTTAAGCTCCTCATAGTTTTCAGTTCTATCCTCAATATAGCTCTTATCCTGGAGCCCATCCCTAATTATCACGTGCATAAGCCCGTTCAACAATGCTATGTTGGTACCTGGCTTAAGCTGAAGATACACATCAGCGTAATCTGCAAGCTCTATCCTTCTGGGATCAGCTACAATAAGCCTTGCTCCCCTTTTCTTCGCCTGCTTCATCATGGCTCCAATGACCGGATGGTTTTCGGTTGTGTTGGATCCGATCACAAACATTGCATCCGCAGCCTTGATTTCCTGAATGCTGTTAGTCATTGCACCGCTTCCCAGTGTTATTGCGAGACCCGCAACAGTGGAGGCGTGTCAGAGACGTGCGCAATGGTCGACATTATTGGTCCCAAGTACTGCTCTGAAAAGCTTCTGGAACAGGTAATTCTCCTCGTTTGTACATCTAGCAGAGGTAAGGCCAGCAAAGGCCTCCGCTCCATGGTTTGCTTTAGCTGACTTCATTTTTTCGGTAATAAGGCTGTATGCCTCCTCCCAGGAAGCTTCCCTGAACCTGCCATTTTCCTTGACCAAGGGTTTTGTCAGTCTATCAGGATGAGACAGGAAATTATAGGAAAATTTACCCTTTACACAGAGAAGTCCCTCATTGTGTGCATCCATTGCGGGATCAACTCCAACAATCTTATTACCCTTTACAACTAAATCCATCTGACAGCCCACTCCGCAGTAGGAGCAAGTAGTTCTTACCTTATGAGTGTCCCAGTATCTGAATTTTTCTTTCGATTTTGGCTCGAGTGCACCTACAGGGCACACGGATACGCAGTTCCCACAGGATACACAGGTTGAATTTATAAGACCATCTCCAAAGGGCGTGGACACATTCGTCTCGAAACCCCTCTCCTCAAAGCCTATTGCAGTTGTACCCTGCAGCTCATCGCAAACCCTTACGCATAGTCCGCAAAGGATGCACTTTCTGGAGTCGAAGGTATAGAACGGATTGGTGTCGTCATACTTCGGAGTTCTTGATGACCATCTGTATGTTCCCTCTGTTATCCCATACTCGTAGCAGTAATCCTGAAGCTTGCATCGCCCTGATTTTTGGCAGTTGAGGCACTCCAGCGGATGGTTGGATATAAGGAAGTCCAGCAGCTGTTGCCTTTCCCTTATTACAGGTTCACTATGGGTGTTTATTTTCATACCTTCTCTAAGCAATGTCGTGCACGATGTATGCAGACTTTTCCATCCGTCTATCTCAACCACGCAAAGGCGGCAGGATCCCGAGGGGTTAAGTCTTTCGTCATGACACAGAGTTGGAATATCTATCCCTGCCTCTCTGCAGGCCTGAAGTACAGTTATTCTTTCAGCAAATTCATAGGGTTTTCCGTTTATAGTAATCTTCATTCTGTGTCACCTCCCCCACCTGAGCTTTTATCGAGTTTTTCAATTTTCTCCAGCAGCTCGGTAATGCCAAGAGCCTTATCCCATGTTGTCTTAACAAATTTGCCGTCGACTTTTCTAAATGGTGTTTCTGGCTCATCGACATACTTAAGCTCGGTTGCAAGCCTTCCCTTAAGGCACAAGGGTCTTCCGTTTGCAGGTGCTTTTGCAACGAGAGATATTCCCTTCCTTTTTACTGAATGTACCTCAAATTCACATCCATATTCACATGCCTTGCAGGAGACGACCTTTTTCAGTGACTCCCAGCTTCTTACCTTGTTGTATTCTCTCTTATCCACCAATGCTCCTACAGGACACACGGCAACACAGCGGTTGCAGGATACACATGGTGATTCTTCTATTGATTCATCGGCTCCGAATATTATCCTGGTGTCATATCCTCTTTCAGCGAAAGCCAATACCCTTCGGTCAGATACCTGCGAACAGGTAAGCACACATTTACCACAGAGGATACACTTACTGTTGTCCTTTAATATGTACGGGCTTGACGTATCCAGAAGCTGTGGCCTCATTGCACCGTCATGCTTTCTAAATGCCACGTCGTATTTGTAGGAATATTTTTGAAGCAGGCATTCACCTGCCTTCTGACATGTAAGACAGTCGTTGGGATGACTGTCCAACAACAGCTGGAGCACGTCTCTTCTTGCATTTATAGTCTTTTCCGTTTCTGTCCTTACTTTCATACCATCCTTCACCAGGGTTGAGCATGAGGTTTGTAGCTTCTTGGTGCCCTCGATCTCAACCACACACATCCTGCAAGCCCCAAATATCTCAAGCGTTTCATCATAGCAGAGTGCAGGGATGTCTATACCCACCGACCTGGCAGCCTGAAGGACGGTCAACTCAGCAGATACCTCTGCAACTTTTCCGTCTATAGTCAACTTTACAGTTTTCATCTCAAGCCTCCAGTACTAACTTATTGATACTGCCTTGATCGGCTTAACAGGACATACGTCGTGGCATGCTCCGCACTTGATACACAGGGATTGGTCTATAACATGTCGCTCCTTCACCTTGCCTGTTATTGCTCCGACCGGGCAAGCCTTCGCACATCTTGTGCATCCGATGCAGGAATCCTCTATGAAGAATGTGATAAGTGCCTTACAGCTCTTTGCCGGACATTTCTTATCCCTTATATGTGCTTCGTACTCGTCCCTGTAGTACTTCAAAGTTGTAATTACAGGGTTCGGTGCAGTTTGTCCCAAACCGCAGAGAGAAGTGGAGGTTACTGTCTCGCAAAGCTTCTCAAGCTTTTCGATATCTCCTTCCTCACCCTCGCCTTTCGTTATCTTATCAAGTATTTCATATAGTCTCTTTGTGCCCTCTCTGCACGGTACACATTTACCACAGGATTCCTCGACGCTGAAATCGAGGAAAAACTTTGCTATGTCAACCATACAGGTATCCTCATCCATCACGACCATTCCACCGGATCCCATGATCGACCATATCTTGCCAAGTGATTCATAGTCAACAGGTGTATCAATAAGATCAGCAGGGATACAGCCACCCGACGGGCCTCCAGTTTGGACGGCCTTATATTTCCTGCCGTTAGCTGCACCCCCGCCTATGTCAAAAATGATCTCTCTTAAGGTCATACCCATTGGTACCTCTACAAGCCCAGCATTTTCGACCTTGCCTACAAGAGCAAATACCTTAGTGCCAGGTGACTCCTCAGTACCTATGCCTCTAAACCATGGAGCTCCCTTGTCCATAATTATGGGTACATTGGCCAGGGTTTCAACGTTGTTTATTATTGTGGGCTTTCCCCAAAGGCCAACATGGGCTGTTCTGTGGAGCTTAGGTCTTGGCATGCCTCTTCTGCCCTCAATGGACTCCATAAGGGCGGTGCCCTCACCGCATACGAATGCTCCTGAGCCAAGTCTTAACTCTATATCGAAGTTGAATCCAGTTCCAAATATATTCTCTCCAAGCAATCCGTATTCCTTTGCCTGAGCTATGGCAATTTCAAGTCGTTTGACTGCCATTGGGTACTCTGCCCTGACATATATGTAGCCTTGATCTGACCCAATGGCGTATCCTCCAAGAGCCATGCCCTCAAGAACAGAGTGCGGGTCCTTCTCAAGGATCGATCTGTCCATAAAAGCTCCTGGATCTCCTTCATCGGCATTGCAAATCATGTATTTCTTATCTGCCTGAAACTTGTACGCTTCCTCCCACTTTTTACCTGTGGGGAACCCTGCTCCTCCTCTACCTCTCAGAAGGGATGCCTTGATCTCCTCGACGACATGCCCAGGCTCCATGGATGTCAATGCCTTATATAGTGCTCTGTATCCACCGAATGCTATGTATTCCTCTATGTTAGTAGGATCAATTATATCGCAGTTCTTTAGAGCTATCCTAAGCTGCTTTTCATAGAATTTTCCCTTAAGGACTACATCCTCACCCTTTATGACTACCTTATCCTCCCCTAGGAGTCTGTCAATGATAGGGGTCTTCAGATTTTCCCTAATAATATCCATTTTTTCCAACGTCATCATCGCGATCACCCCTTACATAAATTTTCCCAATATAGTCTTGATATCGTCCTTTTTGACCTTAGCATATACCTCTTCATTTACAAGTATAACGGGAGCAATGCTGCAGTCGCCGACGCATCTGGCTGATGAGATCGAAAATCTCTGGTCTGGGGTGGTCTGGCCTGATTTGACACCAAGCTGATTTTCGATTTCCTCAAGAATGCTCTCAGCTCCCTTTACATAGCAGGCAGTCCCAAGGCACACACTGATTTTATTCTCTCCCTTTGGAATAAAAGTAAACTGTGAATAAAAGGTCGCTACTCCATATATTTCCGCCAATGGTATCTGAAGTCTTTTTGAAATAAGCTGCAGTATTTCCTTTGGAAGGTACCCAAAAACGTCCTGTGCATGCTGTAAAGCCGGCATCAAAGGACCGGGAGCTTTTTTCTTCTGGTCCAGGAAGCTCTTGAATTCCTGGATCGCCTTGGCATTTTTATTCATATCAAAGCTAAACTCCATGTTTCTTCCTCCTATATTGTTAATTTTATGATGATAAAACTTAATTTTTGGAAAATTATATACCCTTTAAGGTTATAATAATTAAATACCCTTGTCAATTGAGATATTGAAAGCTCTCTATGCTTAAAATGGCCGAAAATCTGGACTTAATTTTACTGTATTATATAATTTATTTATGAGGTGATTATTTTGAATGATAAGAGTCCATTTATTATCATAATTGCTTGTTTAATTTTTGTCAATCTCTATTCCGTTTTCCTGTTCTGGCGAGATAAAAATCTTGCAAGGAGCCACGGCTGGAGGATACCAGAGTCCAGGCTATTCCTTATTGCATTTTTTGGCGGTGCGATGGGTGCTATCCTTGGAATGAAGCTTTTCTCTCACAAAACAAAAAAGGCCAGTTTCCGTATTGGACTGCCCTTTTTATTGGTGTTGAACATAATATCCCTGTATTTCCTTATCCAAGCCATTATTGGGTAAGGATCGCATTTTATTTATTTACTGCAATACTCGATAAATCTCTTGAAGAGATCTACATATTCATCGTGCTTTTGTGCCATGGCCTCAGGATGGAACTGGACTGCCATAAGGAACTTGTCGTTTACCGATTCGATCGCTTCGATAATACCATCTGAAGACTTTGCTGTTACCCTCAATCCCCTTCCAAGATCCTTTATCGCCTGATGGTGCTCTGAATTTACAAATATTCTCTTCTCTCCAAAAACATCATGGAGAATGCTCTTTTCCTCAAGCTCGATGGAGTGGTAGCCTTCCTCAGTGTTATATCCGCATACATGTCCGCCGATATTAGGGACCTGTTTGAATATGTCCTGGTACAGCGTACCTCCAAGGGCCACGTTTGCAAGCTGAAGACCCCTGCATATACCGAATATTGGCAGTCCAGACTCATAGGCTTTCTTAAATAACCCCCACTCTGTCTTGTCTCTGTCGTGGCTTATTACATTTACTTCCTTCATAGGCTCTTCACCAAAGTAATGAGGCCATATATCCTCACCGCCAGTGAAAATTATCCCATCCAAAGCCTTGATATAATTTTCGCTCAAGGAGTCATCCCCCTGGACCGGGATAAGGAGTGGAACTCCTCCAGCCTTAATTACTGCGTCGATGTAGGGCTGATTTATCCTGGTTATCTTCTTTCCCACCATTACATCCTGTTGTGTCGTAAGACCTATTACAGGTTTTTTCATCCAATTACCTCCCTATAGATATTTTTCAAGCCAGCTTCCCATCTCCTCCATCATATTTGTGGTTACGAAGTGGTTAAGCTGCTTGTATGTTGACATCATGATTTGATCCTGCCTTATATATTGTTTTTTCAGAGTATCATAAAACTCCTTCTGCGGACCAATATCAACCACCGTGTCGTCCTCTCCGTGAAGGATCAGGATCGGTCTATCCTTAAGATTATCAAGCTTTTTCATCGGATCCAGCTCAATGACTTTTTTATCGATCTCAATGAATCGCTCAGCTCTTTCTATACCCAATGTCTGTACTAAGATATCATTGCTTTTCTGCCAGGATCCTGAACCATTGAGAACAACAAGTGTCTTTGGCAATTTATTTATGGCAAATATACCGGTAGAGGTAAATCCACCCATTGAGTGTCCTGAAAGGGCAATTCGATTTTCATCCGCATCGTGGGATCGTATAAGACCATCTATCAGTTGATCTGATTCCTCGAGATTCTTAAAAACTACCTCCCAGAACACACCTGCATTCTCTTTGGCCCCATAATCGACCCTTCCTCTATCTCCGTGAAAAATTGCATCCGGAAGAAGCACCTGGTATCCCAGGCTGGCCAGTATAAATCCCCTGAAGCTCTGAGCATCCTTATTGGAGGTCCATCCATGGTAAAAGATCACAGTGGGGTACTTTTCCTGCTTTTCTTTGGGTCTCATTAAAATAGATGGTACACCTGCGATTTCAATTCTTTTGACTATTATGTTTGGATAATTCATCGACTCCCCCCTTCATCTTCGTCAAGTTTCCAGTCTATCGGATCAACTCCGCAATTTTCAAGGAAATGATTTGTCCTTGAAAATGGCCTTGATCCGAAAAATCCTCTATATGCAGAAAGCGGACTGGGATGGGGTGATTTTATGACGTAATGCCTTTTCTGGTCTATCATTGATTCCTTGCGGATCGCAGGCGCTCCCCATAGGATGAAAACAATCGGCTTATCTCTTTCATTCAGGAGCCTTATAATATGATCGGTGAATTGCTCCCACCCCTTATCGCGGTGAGAATTTGCCTCACCCTTTCGAACCGTTAATACAGTATTGAGGAGAAGAACACCTTCTCTTGCCCACTTTTCAAGACATCCGTGGTTTGGGATTGGAAAACCCAGATCATCCTTCATCTCCTTGTATATGTTTACAAGGGATGGTGGAGCGGGAACGCCCCTTCTTACACTAAAGCTAAGACCATGTGCCTGATTTGGACCATGGTAAGGGTCCTGACCAAGAATTACAGCCTTTACATCATTATAATCAGTATAATGCAGTGCATTGAAAATGCTGTACATATCAGGATATATTGTATTGGTCTTGTATTCCTCTAATAGGAACTGGCGAAGCTTTTTATAATACGGCTTCTCCATCTCAGGAAGGAGAAGCTCCTGCCAGCTATTCTTAAATATCTCTGCCATAGCTTCCTCCGACTAATCTACAAGGTAATCTACAACTTCAGGGGGTCTGTTCTCCTTGGTGTATACCCTGGGAAGTCTTCTTGAAAGCATGCACATTACGGCAGCAGGTATCTGTCCAATAAGACCGGCAATCTCCTCGATTGTAATTTCCTCATTACCCTGGCGACCCATAAGAACCGCCTCTTCTCCTCTTTTAGCATCGATCCCTGTAACATCTACCATCATCTGATCCATGCATACTCTGCCTATTATTGGAGCCCGCTTACCGTTTATCAGCACAGATCCTTTGTTGCTTAGTGCTCTGCTCCATCCATCCGCATAGCCGATTGGAAGAGTTGCGGCTTTTATTCTCGATGGAGCGGTATAGGTAAGTCCATAGCCGATCTTTTCTCCTGCTTCCAGGTCCTTTACATGAGATATCTGTGCTCTTAGGGTTAGGCAGCTCTTAAGTGGAAGGAAATCTCTGTCTGCTTCAGGAAATGGGTATACTCCATACAAAATTATCCCCGCTCTGACCATGTCCAGACTATATTCAGGAAGATTCATGATCGCAGCGCTGTTGTTGACGTGCTTAATTGGTATCTTAAAGCCTTTCTCCTCAAGCTGTTTTGTGAAGCTTTCAAATTTTCTCATGGAATTTTCGGTATATTCCAGATCGTCGTCAGCTGCGGGGAAATGTGTAAATATACCCTCAACTATGACGTTATCCATTTCTCTGATTTTCAAGATACTCAACAACGAATCTTCGTTTGGAAGGAATCCCAGGCGATTCATCCCCGTCTCTATCTTTAAGTGAATTATTGCATCTCTTTTAAGCCAGGCTGCAATCTTCGATAGCTGCTCTGCTTGTTCAGGAAGATATACTGCAGTTCTTATCCCATGCTCAATGGCTGCTTCATAAAGATACTCAGGTGTGTACCCCATCACGAGTATCTGGGCATGAGGGAGGCGCTTTCGAATCTCAAGAGCTTCTGACAAAGTAGCAACACCAAATCTCGTTACACCCAGGCTAAACAGCTCTCTTGCGATCTTGATTGCCCCATGGCCGTAGGCGTCAGCCTTAAGCACAGCCATGATATCAGAGCCTTCGGGGACGACTTTTCTTATCTCCCTAAAATTGTAGTGCAGCCTGTCCAGGTCTATCTGAAGCCAGGCAGGTCTTGTTAGCTCCATTGTTCAATCCCCCTCTTCGATTAGGTTCTTCCAATATCTAACCGGCATCATTCTCTTCTTAAGCCTCATGTTTTTTCTGCTTTCTATGGATAGATGCCTGTAATAGGCCTTCCACATTTCCTGATAAGTCTCTTCCCCCTCCTTGAGGACGATATCCTCCGGAGTTTCGAGATTCCTGATCACCCATTCATTCTTGTCGTAAAAAACTGCTATTCCCCTTCCAGCATCGTGTAATATCCAATACTCAGATGGCATCCTGGCAGCAAAATGGGGTGCCAGAAGAGCAATCACGTTATGGTCGGGATCAATCTTCGAGTAGAACACTCCGCTCTCCAACCGTTTGAATCTAATAAGCCCTGCCAGCCTGTGCTTTTCCATCGCAACCCTATTATAAAGCTTTTCTGACTTAAGCACTGAAGGCTCAGCGTGATAGTCGTCCACAGCTGCTCCAAGCTTAAAGCCGATCCTCAGGTAGTTCAAGATTATTATACCACTTTCAGGTTCCTCAGATAAATAGATGTAAAAAATCCTTCTGAGAGCATCATGGGAAATTTTCTCCTCTACTGCCCTGTATACCCTGTCAGCTTTGTCTGCATCAGTGTAGATCATTTTAGTCGAGGACAAAAGATTCGGCTGGGCTGCACCTTCCCAAATTATTTCTGAAGGATCTTCCTTAGCGTAATATGCTTCCCAAACTGCAGTAAGCAACCCTTCAAAGGAGCCGTCATATAGGTAGCGCAATGTTGAGCTCATTACCCATGCCTCCCTCAAGGTCAAATAGTGACATTTGTCTTGGATCGTTCTTGCTGCTGTCACCAAGGATATTGGTTCTGATGTTCACGGGCTCCATCGATTTGATGCCTGAATGTTTGCCCTTACAGGTGATGAAGTACTTTGCCCTTTTCAAAACTACCCCTAACTTTTTCAGATCATCAAAGTCAAGCTGACAGAATCTCCTGCTGGATACTATCCTTTGAGCCGATTTTACGCCGATTCCAGGTACTCTAAGCAGCATGTGATACTCTGCTTTGTTTATCTCAATAGGGAATTTGTCGATGTTTCTCAGAGCCCAGTCACATTTTGGATCAAGCAACAGGTCAAAATCAGGCTTATCCTCACTTAACAGCTCATCGGAATTGAAGCCATAGAATCTTAACAGCCAATCAGCCTGGTAAAGCCTGTTTTCCCTTACCAGGGGAGGGCTTGAAATTCGTGGCAGTAATGGGTTGGTTGAAACCGGAACAAATGCAGAATAGTAGACTCTTTTTAACTGAAAGTCATTGTAAAGACCTTCTGAAAGCTTGAGTATCCTGTAATCGGAATCCCTCGTAGCTCCAACGATCAATTGAGTGGTTTGACCTGCAGGAACAAATTTCGGCGAGTTCCTGAAAATTTTTCGCTCCTCAATTGACTGGAGCATTCCCTGTTTGATGTCATTCATTGGACCCAGGATCTCATTTTGTTTCTTTTGGGGTGCCAGCATTTTTAATCCGTCCTCGGTTGGAAGCTCTATGTTGACACTCATTCTGTCCGCATAACGTCCAGCTTGATCAAGGAGCTTTTTGTCTGCACCCGGAATAGCCTTTAAATGGATGTAACCATTGAAATTTTCAACATCCCTAAGCTTCTTAAGTATCTCTATGAACTGCTCCATGGTATGATCTGGGCTTTTTACCACTGCAGAGCTTAGAAACAAGCCCTCGATATAATTCCGTTTATAGAAGTTAATTGTGATGTCTACAACCTCCTCTGGAGTGAAGGTGGCTCTTGGGAGGTCATTTGATGATCTGTTCACACAATATACACAGTCGTAGATGCAGCTGTTGGACATGAGTATTTTTAAAAGAGATATGCACCTTCCATCATCTGTCCAGCTGTGACATATTCCCGCTGCACTTGCATTGCCAAGCCCTCCCTTTTTGTTTTGCCTGTTGCTTCCACTGGAGGAGCAGGATACGTCGTATTTTGCCGCATCGGCAAGAATCTCAAGCTTTCTTAATGCATCCATAAAAAACACCTCAAGACAGGTTTTCTTGAGGTGATTATATCATAATTTAAAATATCAATCAAACATTTGTTCGATTAAGCGTCTATCCTCCAATTTTTTGGGGCGATAAGCGCAATTATTGTAAAGAGCTCAAGCCTGCCCAAAAGCATAAGTACAGAAAGCCAAAGCTTAGTAGGTATGGAATAGAATCCATAGTTAAGGGTCGGTCCCACAAGCTCAAGTCCCGGACCAATATTCCCAAGAGTAGCTGCAACTGTTGAAGCTGATGTTATCAGATCGACCTGCTCCAATGACACCATCAAAGTCGAAAACAGGAAAAGCACTAGATAAAGTGCCAGAAAGCTATTGATCCTTGCTATCGTTTCATTGGACATGATCTTATTATTAATTTTTATTGGCATAACCGCACGAGGATGGTACAGCTTTCCAACCTCTCGCTTTATAAGCTTCAGCATTACAAGAATTCTTATTACCTTCATTCCACCTCCGGTGGAGCCTGCGCTGGCTCCAACAAACATAAGGATAAGCAGTATTCCCTTACTAAAGGTCGGCCATAGATCAAAATCTGAAGTGCCGAACCCTGTGGTAGTCATAATGGAGGACACCTGGAAAAATGCATCTCTTAATGAGTATGCAATATTGTGGTAGCTTACTAGCCATAAATCGATTGCGATAGCGATCGTGGCTATTCCAATGATCTTGAGATAGAGCTTAAGCTCCTCATCCTTGAATAAATCTGTTACCTTTCCCCTAAAGAATGAGTAGTATAAGGAGAAATTTACCCCCGAAGCGACCATAAATACTGCTATAACCATATGGATATAGCTGCTATCATACGCGCCTATACTCAGGTTCCTAGATGAGAAGCCCCCTGTACCCACTGTTCCAAAGGTGTGAACAAATGAGTCAAAAACTGGCATTCCTCCGATCGTAAGTAGAAAAACCTCTGAAAGTGTTATAGTTATATAGGTAATATATAAAATCTTGGCGGTATCCTTCAGTCTCGGGGCTATCTTTCCTGCAACAGGTCCTGGAGATTCGGCCTTGTATATCTGAAATCCCCCTATTCCTAAAGCCGGCAGAAGGGCAAGAGTAAAAACAAGTATTCCCATACCGCCGATCCAGTGTGTAAATGACCTCCAGAACAGTATCCCCTGTGGTAGTGATTCAATTTCACTGAAGATAGTTGCCCCGGTAGTTGTAAATCCGGACACTATTTCAAATAGGGAATCAACATAACCCGCAACTCCAGTCAAATATAGTGGAAGAGCTCCCATCGCAGAAGCAGCAAGCCAGCCAAAGGTTACAATTGCTAGTCCATCCTTGGCAGTTATCGACTTTTCTCTTCTGTACTTGACTGAGAAGAACAAACCAATTGCTGCTGTCATCAGTATAGTCAACAGAAATGGAGTTTTATCAGGGCCATCAGTAAAAATTGCTATGAAATATGAGGGTAGCATTAAGCCTGCTTCAATGATCAGCAGGCTGCCCAGAATTCTTAGCACGATTCCATAATTCACTCAAAAATCCTCCCTTGTGTTCCTTGAAGAACATCTTTAAGCCATCGAGGTTCTCAGAAAGACAGAATACCACTATCCTGTCGTTTCCTTTTATCACAGTGTTTCCCTTTGGTATGATGACATCATTTCCTCTTACGATAGCACCTATGATCAAGCCTTTGGGTATGGCAAGCTCCTTGATCATTCTTCCAACGACAGGCAGATCCTTCTCAATTATTATTTCGGTGGCTTCAGCATTTCCACCCAGAAGTAGGGAAACTGAAACAACCTTGCCTCCTCTGATGTACTTCAGTATGCTGCTTGCAGTAATATATACAGGGTTTATAGCAGCATCTATGCTGATCCTGTCAATTATCTTGATGTAGTTGGACCTGCTTATCTTCGCTATTGCCTTTCCAACCCCTGATTGCTTAGCCATCAATGCCATCAGCAGGTTTTCTTCGTCAAAGCCTGTGACCCCTACAAAGGCATCCATAGATGACAGGTTCTCTTCCTCAAGAAGATGAATATCCGTACCATCTCCATGGATTATAAGGACATTGTCAAGTATCTCTGAAAGCTCCTGGCATCTTTCCTTATCTTGTTCGATAAGAGTAACCTGGATCTTGTTTTTAGCCAGTCTTTGAGCAAGATAGTAGCCCACGTTTCCTCCACCGAGTATCATGACACTGCTGACAAGCTTGCGCCTGTAATCCTCACCAAGCCTGTGGCTGAAACGCTCGATCTCCTTTGTATTACCGATTATGTGGATCACATCATCTGATTCCAATACAGTGGAGCCATTGGGAATCAAAATTTCTCCCTTTCTTGTAACGGCGGCTATAAGAAGGGCGTCCAAGCCTTCAATATCCATGATCTTTTTGTCAACGAATTCCTCGTGATTTCCTATATTGAAATCTATGAGCTGAACCTTGCCGCTGGCAAACTCGTCGGTATAAAAGCTGTAGCTCTTAAGGAGGTATTTTTCCATTGCCAGAGCAGTCGCAAGATCTGGGTTGATTATGTGATCTATTCCAAGCTCTGCTTTAATAAAATCGATCTGCTGCATATATTCAGGATTTCTTATCCTCGCAATTGTCTGTTTGCACCCCAGTTTCTTGGCGAGAGTGCAAATAAGTGTATTGGTCTCGTCATTTTCAGTAGTACCTACTAACAGGTCATACTCTTCGATGTTAAGTTCTCTCATCATTTTTATATCGATCCCGTTTGCAGTTACTGTCAGCACGTCCAGATGCTCGTTCAACCTTTCAAGGACCTTTGTATTGCTGTCCATTACCGTGACGTCGATATTCTCAGCGACAAAGAATTCTGCAAGCTTGGCTCCCAGCTTCCCTGCACCTACTATCATGGCCTTCATAGTCACACCTCTTCTTTTATTTCAGCTAATGGTCGCATAATATGCGGATACTGCTTATTCTATTATAATTCAGCAGCGATTTCAACTTAAGTATACAACATTGTCAGTGTTATTGCCATATTCATCTAAATCACCAATTTGAATCATATCATGTCATCTAGTACGGAGCAGAAGTTTGTGTGTTATAATGTTTAGTTTCTTGCGGCTCCTTCTGCGAGGAGCATAATCATTGAAGCCCTCCATGGCTGTGCAAAGGACCGTATAAAACGGTCCTTTGCTATTTTCTGTATGCAATTATGTTAGGTGCAGTAAAGTAATTGGACACACCTGAGATTATATTATCCTTGCTAAGCCTTGTGTATAACCCTGCATAGCTTTCGTTGTATGAGAATAACCCTACTATAGCCTTGAACTCCTCAATTGAAAACCCGGATTCATTAGCCACAAGAAAACTTCTTTTTGGGGGATCGACAAACTCCTGGAACAAATAGTCTCTGTTAAAGGCCTCTCTTACGACCCTTTCCCAGGATCCCTGGCTGTTATCCTTCCCCACAAAGACTCCCTGTGATGCATTCATATCCATCGGCTTAATGATGTAATTATCCTTGTTCATAATTACCTCACTTAGAACACTTTCATCTCCGCTCAGAACTCCGGTAAATGGGATATGCTTCTTGATAAATATTCTTTCCTCTTCAGTTAAAAACTCCTGAGTATCTTCGTCGTGAAGCTTCTTGAAGAAAAGTTTATTATGAATGATCTGGCTTCTGATTGTGCCAATGGTGCACATGGCATCCGCCATATAGGCTTCAATGAAGTCAGGTATCTCTTCAGCTTTTTGAATCAGCTCAAAGGTCACTATCCTTCTGTATATCAAATCGATTTTGTAATCCTCTTTGAAAAGTGATCCTTCTCTAAACACAAGCTCCCGTGGATCTGCTATGATGCATTTTAAGCCAAGTCTTTTGTAAGCGTTTTGGAACTCAATAAATTCTGCCGAAGTGCCGCTTTCAGTGAAATCAACTATAGCTACATTAGGATCGTGGTCCCTGCCCTTCCACCTTCTATACAGCTTAAGGCTTTCTCTGACCCAGGAATCAATAAGCTCCCTGTTCTCCAGAGAATATTCTTCCCCAAATTCCTTTAAAGCCTTCGATCCAAGTAAGATCCTTGCCAGAGTATTGTCCTCGTTCATAGCCGAAGAGCCGTCAGTATTTAGCTCACAGAACTTATAATCCCCAATATCATTGAAGAATATGTCGAATCTGCCAATTGGCGCATGGATCCCGTATTTATTTTCTCTAAGGATCATATCTTCTATGAACCTGGGATACCCAAAGCTTTTCCTATACTCCGGATCCACTATGAACCTATCAGTTACCTTATTTCCAATGGCGGTTATCCAATTTATGATATCCTCGAAATACTCCTCTTCCTCCAAGGAGAAAAACATCGGGTTGAAAAGAAAAGGTACTGGCTTACCCTTATACTTTGCGTTGGAATTTGCTACTCTCTTAACAGTCTCTTTGTAATCCTCCATGTAGGATCCTTGGTTTCTTAAAACCTTCTCATGGTAGCTTCTGTTGATATCAGTACCCTTCAAAATATCACCTCCTGAGAACTGCCCAATCTATTGCATTTCTCCTGTTTCCTTCTTTATACAGTTCCTTAGTAAGAAGGTAAGGATTCTTTCCCTCCTCCAAAAGCTTTTCCAGAGGCTCAATGTATCCAGCCTCATCATTCAGAACATTTTTTGACAGCTGTATCATCCACTTGCCTATATCAAGGATCGTTCTGCCATTTAGTCTTGCTTCCATGCCTTTTTCAAGGAGCTCCAGCTTCGAAGAGATTATGTCCTCTGCCTTGATGGACTTTGAGAAATCGTAAAGCTCATTAAGATTGGATTCGCTGTAGAATAGACCCTTAACTAGAGCTACAGCAGCTAAATTCAGTGGATAGGGTATCGAGTCCATCATCCTTATCTCAATATACCTCTTTGTTCTCGCATCCGGGAAAAACATGGTCATTAGATGCTCGAGCTCTTCAGCACTTGTAGAATCGGGATCCAGGATATCCGATATCCTGGCTTTGCCAGTCGGTATTATCTCACCTTTTCTTATTGTGAAAATTGGTGGTCTGTCAAGTAGATAACTTGCGTACCCCGAATAAGAGAAATCGTCCTCCAATGCTTCCTTTACAGTACCAGCTCTGTCATTATCACAATTCATCCACACATAGGCTCTGAGGTTATGTGTTCTGCAAGGCTCACCCTCAAAGAAAAGAGCATTCTCAAAGAGTCCATAAAAGACAGGAGCAAGAGCATTCAACACCCTGAACTTTCTGGCATAGTCTGATTCATCTGAGTAATCAATTGACACCTGGAATGCTCCGGTTCCCTTCATCATGTTATGGGCATGAGAGCCTCTCTTCTTGAAATACTCAAACATCAGGTCATACCGTTTCTTGGGAAGCAGCTTTATCTCCTCGATCCTTGTAACGGGGTGATATCCAAGCGATACCAGCATCTGTCCCTTCTTCTCCAAAACAGGCAGCAGCTCATCTAAAAATCTAAAATAGCTTTTCTCGATATCTTCTATCCTTTTCTTTGCTCCGATGCTTATCTCAAGCTGACTCCCAGGCTCAAGGGTCAGGCTTAGGTCATCCTTCTCAAGCGCCAGAAGATAATTTCCCTCATATTTACCTTCCCAGCCGCCATTCATGATATCCTTCAATGTGGATTCAACGCCAGCATCTCCATAATAAGATACTGTTTTCAAGGTATCCTTCCAAACTACAAAGTGTTCAATCTCGACTCCCAGTTTGAAATTTTCAACCGCTTTCTCGCCGCTTCTAATTAGATCTGTTATCATTTTTATTTGCCTGTTTTTGTCCATAACGCATCTCCTATGCTAAAAGTCAATATCAAGTATAATTCTGCATTTTGTATCTTCTATTTCACTCTCTATGAGGTTTTCCAGCTCTTTTCGAACATCCTCATGGGTTTTCCCCTTTTCAAGCTTATCAGCCCTTACTACAGCGTGAAATTCGATAAGCGTTGCCTCATTATTGTCTGAAATGTGAAAATCATGGATAGACTTGACTCTTTCATCCTCCTTGATTATCCTTTTCACTCTATTTCTAAGCTCATACCTCTCCTTTGTCTCGGTTCCCAGGGGGTCCATATGGATGACGAGAGTAAGGTCATATCTCTCACCGATCTCTCTTTCAGCCTTATCAATGACCTCATGGATAGTGACAGCGTCGATATTACCCGGGAACTCGACGTCAATCGTAGCCATAGACCTTCCTGCACCATATGAATGAACTATCAGGTCATGAGCACCTGTGATAAAATCATAGGTCATGATGTCGTCATAAATTGCATCTGTAATTTCCTCAGGAGGTGCCTCCCCCAATAGAGGACTTACAGTTTCCCTTACCAAGGAATATCCTGCATATATTATGAAAAGTGAAACTACGAGCCCAACAAATCCATCAACTGGAAGGTCTGTAAACTGACCTGCTACGATTGAAAGTACCACTACAGAGGTTATCAATACATCTCCCAGTGCATCCGTAGCTGTAGCCTTGAGACCTGATGAATTTATCTTATTTCCAAGATCCCTGTTGAATACGCTCAACCATACTTTGAATAGAATGGAAATACCCAAAATCATAAAAGGGATAAGCTGAAATTCAACTGGTTCAGGATCAATAATTCTTTCATAGGAGGATTTGATAAATTGAAGTCCCACCAAAATAACCATAAAAGCTACTATCAGTGCAGAAACATACTCCATCCTTCCATGCCCGTAAGGGTGTTCCTTATCAGCCGGTATATTTGAAAGCTTGAATCCAAGCAAAGTAACAACCGAGGAGGCTGAGTCCGTAAGATTGTTGACCCCATCAGCTATAACACCGATAGAGGATATTAGTATTCCTATAGAAAGCTTTGTCAAAGCAAGGATGAGGTTGATCACGATCCCCACAGTGCCTGCAAGATATCCCACCTTCAGCCTTACATGCCTGTTTCCATAGTCCCTGCTGTCCTTTAATGCAAGAGATAGCAACCACTTAGTCATAGCCTCAACTCCAATATGGATTCACTTCATTGTTTCTACCCATTCAAGCGCCTGTCAAAACTAAAAGCCTCGCAAACTCAGCGAGGCTTTTAAATATAACTAGTTATTCATGAACATTTCTATGTCGCTTTCAACATCCTTGATCGTTCCAATACCAAAGGTTTCAACAAGAACCTTTGCAACATTGGGAGACAGGAATGCTGGCAGAGTAGGTCCCAAGTGTATATTCTTGACTCCAAGGTATAGAAGGGCAAGCAGTACTATAACAGCCTTCTGTTCATACCATGCAATATTGTACGCTATAGGTAGCTCATTTATATCGTTGAGCTGGAATATTTCCTTGAGCTTCATTGCAATGACTGCAAGGGAATAGGAATCGTTGCATTGACCGGCATCCAGAACTCTCGGGATCCCACCGATATCACCAAGATTAAGCTTATTGTACCTGTACTTGGCACATCCTGCAGTCAGGATCACAGTATCCTTAGGAAGTGCTTCCGCGAAATCAGTGTAGTAGCTCCTTCCATTCTGTCTACCATCACAGCCTGCCATTACAAAGAATTTCTTAACGGCTCCTGATTTTACTGCATCTACAATTTTGTCAGCCAGAGCAAATACCTGGGCATGGGCGAATCCGCCTACTATTTTCCCTGTTTCTATCTCAGTTGGTGCCGGCAGTCTCTTTGCATGCTCTATTATCTCTGAAAAGTCCTTGGCCTTTCCCGCAACTCTGTCGGGGATATGCTTAAACCCAGGATACCCTGATGAACCAGTTGTATAAACCCTGTCAGCATACTCTGTCTTTGGAGGTACTATGCAATTTGTGGTAAAAAGTATTGGACCATTGAATTTTTCAAACTCCTGTCTCTGCTTCCACCATGCATTGCCATAATTACCTACGAAATGGCCATATTTCTTGAATGCCGGATAGTAATTTGCAGGCAGCATTTCTCCGTGGGTATAAACATCCACCCCGGTACCCTTTGTCTGTTCCAGCAGCTCTTCAAAGTCCTTAAGGTCATGTCCGGATACAAGTATTGCAGGGTTGCTTTTTACTCCGATATTGACCTCAGTGATCTCTGGATTGCCATAAGTGCTTGTGTTGGCTTTGTCCAGAAGAGCCATAGTAGTAACTCCATACTTTCCTGTCTCCATAACAAGTGCAATAAGCTCATCTGCAGTTAAGGAATCATCTGTTGTTGCATTAAGAGCCCTTCGAATAAACCTTGATACCTCAGGATCCTCATAGCCAAGGTTCCCGGCATGCTCAGCGTAGGCAGCCATGCCCTTCAAACCATAGATGATCAGTTCTCTCAGGGATCTTACGTCCTCATTTTCAGCTGCAAGAACTCCAACCTCCGGAGCAACAGATTTGAATACAATGTCTTCATTTGAGTCAACACTAAAGGATGCAGCATCCTTTAGGTCAGATAAGTCAATGCCCTTTTCAGAAAGCTCCTTCTTTAATGAGTCCCTTCCAGCCAAAGCTTCTTTGATTTTTGCAAAAAATCTGTCGCGATCGAAGTTTGCATTTGTAATGGTCATGAACAAGCCATCGATTATTAACCTGTCCAATCCTGCAACCACTATGCCTGCATCATCGGCCTTTACTCCTACCTGTGATAAGCCCTTCAATGCATATATCATAAGGTCTTGCAGATTTGCTACATCACTAGTCTTGCCGCATACTCCCACCTGAGTACATCCCTTGCCATTCAATGCTTCCTGACACTGGAAGCAAAACATCTTTCTGTCAGTCATATTTAAGCCATCCTCCTATATATCGTTAATATTTATACAAAACTCACAAGCTCTATTATATTTGGACAGCCGAGATTTTGCCGTAACATATGTTACCAAACAATAAATATTTGAAAGGGAAAATCGAAAGTTAAAAGCTGATTATTATGAGGACACTCCCTGACCAAGTGGCCATGAGTGGTCCGCAAAAACAATCAGCCTTTAATCTAGACTAAGTACTAATAATTCTTACCTGCAGCCTTTATCCTTTCAGGGTACGCAACCGAGCATGGGGTTACGCCATACACCATATCACAGCTGGGGCATTTGCTCTCAAGGTGAGTCATCTCAAACTCATTTCCGCATTCTATACATGTTATTAAAATACCTGGCGGCATAGGTCTTGTATTGAAACCCATAGCTCTTATCTTATCCACTACTGCCTTCCCGCTCCCGAAGCTTCCTGTACATCCATCGTGCATTATATCTTCCTCACTTTCATTGTTAATTTATGGTCTGAACTAATATAAATCATTTAATTGTGAATTGTGAAATGTTAATTGTTAATTGCATTTAATACCTCTCCCTGTCTCAGACTGGTCCTCATGGACTGGATAAAGCTATCCATCTTTTCCAGCTCGACAAGGATACTCTTCTCTTCATCGCTTGTTTCAATTATCGAAGCTATTCCCCCATTTTTTATTATGATCCTCTTGTCTGCAATAAGGGCAAGTGTGGGATCATGGGTCGCCATTAGGACTATCTTATCCTCGCTTACGAGCAGATCCAAAGCTTTTCTTCTGTCAATGCCTGCATTCTCAATTTCATCTATGAGAACGATCGGCGATGTACTTAGAATTGCAGTATCTGCAATCATGAGAGCTCTCGACTGCCCACCGCTCAATGCGGTTACAGGAGTTTCCGGATCAAACTTTTCTCCTGCAAGGCTATTTGCAGCCTGAATGATCCTGTGGATAGTACCCTCAATATCAACTACCATCCTGCTCTCAGCATGTAGCTGCAGAAACTCCAATACAGTAAGGTCCATTACGAAGTTCATGTTTTGAGACAGTTGTGCAACAAGCTTGTTGTTTGAAGAAAACCTCCATTTTCGGTCCGGCAACTCTCCATTAATAAGTATGCTTCTACCTGTAGGGGTATCACTTTGTGCGGTCCATTCAATGTCTGCCAGAAGCCTTGATTTCCCCGAGCCGGTAGGTCCGACTATAGATATGATTTCTGAGGTCTTTATGGTTAGCTCATCAAACCCCTCAGGGGTTCCTGACTTATCCCTGCCAGGTAATATGGTAAGGGTCCTGACCCTTGTTTCCTCCTTGATACCTAGAAAGCTTTTCATCTGTTCTATGAATACCTCCAGGCTTTCCATCAAACCTGCTTTATCCATAGCAAGGTTTTCAATCTCCTCAGGAGAGAATTCATCGAGGATCTCCTCCAGAGTCATATTTTCTTTCCCTTCAGGATCCAGCTTATTCTCTATCATCCACCCCATCGCGAATGGGTAGCTTTCAATCAGTTTTCCAACCTTGGTTTTTCTATGCATGATCATCACCCAGCTCGATCTTTCTTACGTTACCCATCTGATAAGCTTCTCCGATCCTTGTTTCTCCGAGGCAATAGGAGCAAAGTGCAGAAGGCATTGGGTACCTAAGCTCCATCCCCTGAACTGTTTCAAGCTGATTATCCTCATTATAAAGGAGAGTACTTAGCTCGTACGCCCCCTGGCCTGTTAGACCGTTGATGTGCATTATAGTTGCCTTTGGGTTTACCGAGTTTACCTTTGATGAGAAAACCTCTCTCTCTGCCTGAGACACTATATCTCCCTTGGTAATGACCACGATATCAGCAGCCTTAAGCATAGGTCCGATCTTCTTGGGAGTGTTTATTCCCGAAAGGTTGTCTATTACACATACGCCCTTGATCTCTCTTATATATGGCGAGCATCTGTTACACAGCCCTGCGGATTCGGTCACTAAAAGGTCAAGCCCCGACTTCACTCCCCACTGGACCACCTCCTCAATATTCGAGGCAAAGTAGTGGTCAGGGCATAGAGCTCCTGAAAGCCCCTTTTTTACAGGAATACCTGCCTTTTCATAGAGTATGTCGTCATCTGTTGAAAGACAGTCAAACTTTACTACGCCTACCTTAAGATCTCTCTTTCTCATTGATTCTATTGTCTTTAGGATAATACTTGTCTTCCCTGAGGAAGGCGGTCCCGAGAATATTACAAGATTCATCTCTTCACTCCTGACTCATCATAGAATAGGTCCATGCAGTATCTGATCAAGGCTCCAAGGTCTTCGTGGGTATTTATGAAATCCCATCCTAGCCATAAAAAGCTTTGATCTTCCTTTAAGCCGTTTTCCACATCCGGGTGTGTTGAGGGGAATTTACCGTTCGTCGCCAATAGCTGACCCACCTCTGGAGACAGCAGGTAATCAACTATGGGCTTTACCCTCTCCTCAGATGTCTTCTTAGTCAACAGGAATATTGGACTTGCAATTGCACCTTCTTTAGGCCACACAGGCTTTAGAGGACTTTCATCCCTGACCATTCCAGCAAATAAATAGGGCATTACAGTGACAGTGGGTATCCCGGAAGCCGTATTTCTGATATTTGACTTAACCATTTCAGCCGGAGTCATGCTTCTCATATGGGCACGACCGAGCTTTCTTACGCCATCCTCGCCAAACTCCTTATATATCGTAAGAAGCAAAGCATTGAAAAGGTCAAAGTCATTTAATGGAAGCGATACGGACCTTTCAAACTCAGCTGAAAGCAGTTCCTCCCAGGATTCAGGCTTTTTTCTGCCATTGAGCTCCTCGGTATTTACCAGAAATACAGCCGGAACCACTGAAAACACTGTATATTGTCCCTGAGGATCCTTCAGAGATACCCTCTCGTTGTCCAGATCCTTGTTCAATCGTTCGAATCCCGAGAGATCCTTAAATACTCCCTGCTTCTTAAATCTTCCCATAAGCTTTTTGTCGAAGAACAGGTCGAAGCCTGCAGACATAAATAGATCCGCCAACTGATCAGCATCCGAATTTTCAATCTCGCTTCGTATCCAGTCTACTCCTATATTGGCAGCCTTAAGCTCGTAATCGATTTTTGTTCCCAGACTTTCCTCATGCTCCTTGATCCACTTGGAAAAGCTTTCCATTAATGGTATCCTTACGGGGCAAGGAAGGACTCCCAGCATCCTGGTTTCCCCATCCGAGTCCTTGAGAGTGTCGTTAAGTCCTATATCCACACTCTCTCTTGTTTGACGTATAGTCTCAACAAGCTTGTTTTCGAATATCTCAAGATTCACCTTCTTAGTCTTGCATGCCATTTCCAGTGATATGGTCTTTCCCATGATCTTTCTCATGGCCTCATTCTTAAGGTGTTCAAAGCCATTGGCAGCGAATACATCCAGCGTCTCAGGATATCTTTCTGTTATATCAAATACCTTTTCAGTCACGTCGAAATATTTATTCAAAATAATCCTCCCTCCATCAATCCACCCTACATGATATTACATTATATATCAAATTTCGGTAACAAATGTTACCAAAGGAAATGTATAAAAAAAATAGACCTTTAGGCCTATTTCCTTGTTATCTCAACTCTCCAAATCTCAGGACCCTCTTCAAGGTACTTCCACTCAAACTGTCCTTCGCTTTCAGCCAGCAATTGATAGTGAAGCGGCCTTGGATCATGGTCATTGATTATTTCCATCTTTTCGCCGCTCTCCAGGCTGTAGAACATATCAAATATCCTGACATGCTTTTCTCTCGGCTCTATGGGTCTTACGTCTATTACATTTTTCATCGTATCCCTCCATTCTGACGGATAGATACCCTTAAATATTTAACATAATCAGTAAATTATATCAAATTAGCAATGAAGGTTATTGCACCTCCAGCTGCGATAAGCCATACTGTATTTATCTTAAACCTCATTATTCCTATCATCGATCCAACAAATATTAATGCAGTAATTGGCCCTACTATAGAAGCTCCCCCCAGCTTGACGCTCACCACTGCCATTAAGACCAGGGATGCGATATTTATACCGTCAAGTGCTGCTGAAAGCCATTTTGAAGCTCTCATTTTGGGGATTATTGGTTTTATAAATGATGATATTACAAATGCCGGAAGAAATATTCCTATTGTAGCTGCTATGGCTCCAGGTATTCCTCCCAGAACGTAGCCTATAAAGGTAGCTGTAGTAAACACAGGACCTGGTGTAAACTGACCGACTGCGACAGCATCGAGGATCTGCTGGCTTGTCAGCACACCCAGTTTCTCAACAAACTCCGTCTCAAGGAAAGCCAGAAGCACATAACCACTGCCATATAAAACGCTTCCGATTTTTAGAAATGTAAGGAATATTATGGGTAAAGCCAACGAATTTGTCCTATTGAGAAAGCTCCCTCTATTCTTTATAAGGAGCATCATAAGACCTGCTGTGAACAGCAAAGGTATCTCTCCCACTCCCAGCAAGATATAGATGGCGGCAATTACAATACCAAACATGAGTGAAAGCTTATCCTTTACTGCAGATCGAAACAGCCTGTAAAGAGCATGTACTATAACTGCCATTATTGCTGCCTTGACTCCTTCAAGCACAGTTGCAAGTTGAGGAAGTGTTCCGTAGTCTACATAGAGATACGCAAATGCCATAACAATAAGCATTGCAGGCAGTATGAAGGCTGCACCTGCATTATACAGACCCAATAAGCCTCCTCTTTCATAACCCACCAGCATGATCATCTCTGTGGAGTTCGGCCCTGGGATCAAATTGGTCGCCCCCATGAAATCCAGAAACTTCTCTCTGCTAAGCCAGTTTTTCTTTTTTATTGTCTCCTCCTCAAGCATGGCAATATGTGCTGCAGGTCCCCCGAATGCCAGAAATCCAAGCTTAGAGAAGGTCTTCGTTATTTCCTTTTGTCTTTCACGTTTCTCTTTTTTATCAAGGTCTTTGTATTCTCTGTTATCCATAAATTCACCTCCGTCGATTGATACCCATGAAGGCAAAAACCAAACCCGGAGATTTGGCTGTAAATATCATGTATTCAGAATGTGAATGATCAAGCTGCGAATTGACTGTTGTAGAGCTCAGCATAGAAGCCTTTACTTTCCAGGAGCTCTTGATGGGTACCTTTTTCAATTATCCTGCCCTCGTTCATAACAAGTATCATATCTGCATTTTTAATAGTTGAGAGTCTATGTGCAATTACAAAGCTTGTCCTCCCCCTCATAAGCTGATCCATACCCTTTTGTATAAGTAGCTCAGTACGGGTATCTACGCTTGAGGTAGCCTCATCAAGAACCAGTATGGAAGGATTTGCAAGTATTGCTCTTGCAATAGTCAGGAGCTGTTTTTGTCCCTGAGAGATATTTGAGGCCTCTTCGTTCAATATAGTATCGTACCCCTGGGGCAGAGTCCTAATAAAATGGTCAGCCTGTGCCAGCCTGGCTGCCTCTATGATTTCCTCCGGTGTTGCTCCCTCTCTTCCATAAGCAATATTGTCCCAGATCGTTCCATTAAAAAGCCAGGTATCCTGAAGAACCATCCCGAATCTCTCACGTAGCTGGTGCCTTGTCATATCTCTTGTTGAAACACCGTCAATTGTTATTTTTCCACCATCGATTTCGTAGAATCTCATGAGCAGATTTACCAGAGTTGTCTTTCCGGCACCTGTGGGTCCAACTATTGCTACAGTATCACCGCAGCAGGCTTCAAGGCTAAGCTCCTCCATAAGCGGCTTGTCCTTGGTGTAGCCAAAGGTAACCTCCTCAAATCTTACATCTGATCTTTCTGAATTCGGATAGCTTGGCTCAGCAGGATCCAGATCCTCTTCCTTCTCGTCCAGAAGCTCAAACACCCTTTCCGCTGATGCGATTGTTGACTGGAAGGTATTTATGATCTCAGCCAACTGCATGATTGGCTGATTGAATTGCCTTGAATACTGGATGAATGCCTGGACGTCACCAATGGGAAGGGTACCTCTTATTACGAATATACCCCCAAGGACTGCCACAACAATATAGCCAAGACTGTTGACCAACTGCATAAGAGGCATGATTATTCCGGTTATGAACTGTGATTTCCATCCATGCTCATAAAGCTCCCTGTTTATCCTTTCGAACTCCTGGATCGCCTTAGACTCATTACCATAGGCCTTAACAGTTGAATGACCGGAGAATGTCTCCTCTATATGGCCATTTATGTCTCCAAGGCTCTTAGCCTGGGCGGCGAAGTACTTTTGTGATATTCTGGCAATGTTCTTAGTCAAAAGAATGCTAAGCGGTATTGTAATCAAGGTGGCCAGAGTAATTACAGGGCTTATAATTAGCATCATGACCAAAATCCCAATAAGTGTTATTACTGCAGTTACGGCCTGGGTAACACTTTGCTGAAGGGTTGAACTGATTGTATCCACGTCGTTTGATACCCTGCTTAGTATCTCTCCTGTAGTCTTGGAATCAAAAAAGCTCAAGGGTAATCTGTGGAGCTTTTCATTGATCTCCTTTCTCAGGTCATAAACCAGCTTCTGCGAAATATCGGCCATGATAAACTGCTGAGCATAACCAAATATACCTGATGCCAGATACAATCCACCAAGGACCAGGAGGATCCTTGAAATATAAGACCTGTCTATGGTGACGGCTGCACTTGAAATCCCCTCATAAAGGTGTGTGGTTATGAAACCCATGACTCGGGGGCTTATTATGGAAAAAATTGTCGATAGTATTGAAAAGGCTGCTACAGCAAGCATAAGAAAATTGTAGGGCTTAAGGTACTTAAGGAGTCTTTTTAGTGTGCCCTTAAAATCCTTAGCCTTTTCCGGAGGTCGCGTCATTCCACTTCCCGGAGGACCTCCCCTGCCAATCATTTGCCTTGGGCTTCTTTCTCTTCTCTCTTCACTCATTGTATCGCCTCCTCACCAAGCTGCGACAGAACGATTTCCTTGTAAACCTGGCAACTTTCTATAAGCTCTCTGTGTGTACCTTGTCCTGATATCCTGCCGTTATCGAGAACTATTATATTCTCAGCATCCTTTATAGTGCTAACCCTCTGTGCAACAACTATTACTGCTGAATCCGCCGTGTAGGGCTTCAGAGCATCTCTCAGTCTTTTATCTGTACTAAAGTCAAGAGCTGAAAAACTGTCGTCAAACAAGTAAAACTCAGGCTTTCTCACAAGAGCTCTTGCGATTGCAAGCCTTTGCTTCTGTCCCCCCGAAAGGTTCCTGCCTCCCTGGGCAAGCACATAATCAAGCCCTTCCTCTTTTTCTGAAACGAAATCCCAGGTTTGTGCAATTTTCAGTGACTCAACTATCTCTTCATCAGTTGCATCTTCTTTACCGAATGTTATGTTTTCTCTGATGGTACCGGTAAAAAGAACTGCTTTCTGTGATATAAGACCAAACCGGCTTCTAAGCTCCTCTTGATGGATCGTTTTTATATCAGCTCCATTTATAAGTATCCTCCCTCCGGTAGGATCGTAGAAACGCATCAGGAGGTTTAGTATTGTAGTCTTCCCTGACCCGGTTCCTCCAATAATCGCGGTGGTTTCACCCATTTTAGTCGCGAAAGCTATATCTTCTACTGCAGGTGTAGACGCATCCTGGTACTTGAAGGCAACATCATCCAGACGCAGTTCACCCCTGATGGAATTATCCTCGATACTTTGGGAGCCATCAATAATATCGCTCTCCATATCGAGAACCTCATTTATCCTCTCAGCTGATGCACTCGCCCTTGGCAGCATGACGAATATCATTGACACCATTATGAGAGAAAACATTATTTGTGATACGTACTGAATAAAAGCCATCAGTTCCCCAACCTCAAGTCCTCTTATCTCGATAAGGCTGCTGCCATACCAGATAACTCCAACTAGTGTGAAGTTGAGTACCACATTAAGGATTGGCATCATTAGAGCCATTATCCTCCCAACCTTCAGTGCTGCTTCCGTAAGATCCCTGTTAGCCTGGTTAAATCTCTTCTTTTCATAATCAGTCTTATTGAAGGCCTTGATTACCCTTATACCTGTAAGGGATTCTCTAAGTACTCTATTCAAGTCGTCTATCTTCTTCTGGATCTCCTTAAACAATGGAAATCCCTTTACACCAATTATCCAGATAACAACCACAAGGACTGGTGCTGATATCAATAGAACCTTGGACAGCTCAAGATTCGTAGACGTTGCCATTATGATGCCTCCAATCATCATAAAGGGCGCTCTTATCATCATCCTCATGGACATTATGGTTATATTCTGCATTTGGCTGACGTCGTTGGTGGTACGTGTTATCAACGATGAAGTTCCCATTTTATCTATTTCATTAAGCGAAAAGCTCTCCACAGTCTTAAACACATCGCTCCTTAGATCCCTTCCAAAAGCAACTGCTGCCTTGGAAGACATATATCTTGAGATCACAGTGGCTGCAGTTCCGAGAATCGCTATGGCTAACATGACCCCGCCTGTATTGTAGATATATTTAAGATCACCTGTGGCAACGCCTCTGTCTACGATATTCCCCATAAGTCTTGGGAGCAATAGCTCGGAAAAAACACCCGCAAGTGTAAGTATAAGGACCCCTGCAACCTGAAGGGCATAGGGTTTTAAATATCTCATCAGTCTAATCATTTGTTCATCTCCTTTTGGATATAAATCCTAATTAATATTACCACAAAGGGGTATAATAATAAATAGATTGCAGAAATGGCTGATGGTTATCGAAGTGAGGAGGTTTACATGAAGCTGTCAATAGGAGGCACTATAGAAAAATTAAGACGTAACAAAGGACTGTCCCACCAGCAGCTTGCCAACGCTTTAGGTGTGACTCCTGATACGGTTGAGAAGTGGGAGATAAATGCAGCATACCCGGACATTACCCTTCTTTCGCCTATTGCAAGATTGCTTGGCACTACTCTGGATGCCCTGCTTATGTTTGAGACTGATCTTAATCCGGACGATGTGACCAATATTTACAAGGTTTGCGCCGAGAAATTTGAAACCAGCACATATGAGGAGGCGCTGGAGGTCTGTGATAACTATCTCAAGGAGTACCCGAACAGCCTTTTCCTGAAGTTCAGGATGGGAAGCCTTTTACAGGAATACATCCAGATGGCCGAGACGGAAGAACAGGCTAACGATGTCCTTGACAAATCCATCTCGCTTTTGGAGGAGTCATCTCTGATCGACGACCTTGAGGTGAAGCAGGCATCATTATACGTACTAAGCAGTCTTTATACAATGAGAGAGGAATATGACAAGGCTATTGAAATACTTAACACCCTTCCTAAGGTTAGCGTAAATACCGATTTTATGCTTTCCACTATTTACTCAATCACCGGTGACAGGGAGAGGGCGAAGGCTATCGAGCAGGAAAGCCTGTTCAACAATATCAATAATTCGATAATCTCACTGGCAAGCCTTTGGGGAACCGCCCTCAAGGAAAGGGATTTTGAGATGTCGATGGAACTTGCCACCCTTCAGAGGAAGCTTATTTCGGACTATATGCTGGAAGGCTACCTGTTGGGGAACAACCTTTTAATGTTTGCCGATATCTATGCAGTGCGTGGAGATGTAAACAGGACTCTGGATTATATTGAGAAGTATGCGGATTGGGCTCTAAATATCGATGAAGAATCTCTTGATCTTACAAATAACAGGTACTTTTTCCTTGTGGAGAATCTAACTCCAACGATGAGCTTCGATTATCAAAAACAGAGCTTTATAAATGCAGTTGTCAAGAACTCGGATTATGACTTCGTTAAGTATACAGAAAGATACAAGAGGATAATCAGCAGACTTATCTAAGCAAGTCTTTAATCCCAGAAAACAGGGGGTACCTATGGACCCAATAATACTTAAATCTGCCCAGCTAAGCGAGAGAGCAAAATACAGGATAATATCCCTGTATTCTTTCTCAGTTGCCTTTGCCGGGCTCTTTTTTAATCCTCCTGAGGAGATCGCGTCAGGACTTTGGAGTATAATGACATCGCCAAGCATTCTGCTTTCCGACTATTTCATTATCGGAAACATAGGTGCTTCACTTCTAAATAGTGGCTTACTTATGCTGCTTGCGATTTTTGTAGCATCCAGAAGCAAGTCTCTAATGAATGGACCTATAATAGCCGCTGTATTTACCATTGGAGGTTTCGCACTCTTCGGGAAGAATCTTTACAATACCTTAAGTATAGTTCTTGGAGTATATCTCCACAGCAGAATGAACAAGGATCACTTTGGAAAGTACATAATAATCGCCTATTTTGGAACCGCCCTGGCACCTCTCGTAAGCCAGGTAAGCTTTGGCTTTGGTCTACCTCCCCTGATAGGTGTATTGGCAGGTAACCTGTTCGGCATAGGAATAGGGTTGCTTCTGCCGCCGCTTGCCAGCAGCTTCGTCAGGTTCCATCAGGGCTTCAACCTTTACAACGTTGGATTTACAGCAGGGATAACAGGTATGCTCTTCATGTCCATTTTCAGGACGCTGGGGTACGATAACAAAGGACCCTCAGGTACTTATCAGGAATTCAATCCATTCCTACTGGGGTTTTTCTCCTTGATGTTCATTTCGATGATATTTATAAAATACAGAGCATCAGACAAGCCAATAGGATATTACAAAAGCATTTTGTCTCATCCCGGGCGACTTGTTACTGACTTTGTTTCACTAAACGGCTTTGGATTCACCTTATTTAATATGGGAATACTTGGCTTGGTGGGTATCATCTATGTCTTTGCAGTCGGCGGAGTATTGAACGGGCCGGTTATTGGAGGCATATTTACGCTTGTGGGCTTTGGTGCTTTTGGTAAGCATCCAAGGAATTCGATCCCTGTTATGGCTGGAGTCTTTCTGACAGCTTTGATTTTTGGGGATGGCCCCGGTTCAACAGGTGCGATACTTACAGCCCTTTTCTCTACAGCCCTCGCTCCCATTGCAGGTCAGTACGGTCCGATCGCAGGCTTGGTCGCTGGGTTTATCCATATGTCTATAGTTAGCAATACAGCATATTTACACGGAGGGATGAATCTCTACAACAATGGCTTCACTGCGGGCTTTGTTGCAGCAATTCTTGTGCCTGTGATTGAGGCCTACAGAAAGGAGAATGAGAATGAAGGATGAAAAATCAAAAATGTTGAAAATAATGAATGAGCTGGTCAGGTTTTACCTAAAATCAGGCAACCACAGTGTAAGGATAGCTTTAGATCTAACAGACCATGAGGGAATAGTTTCTCTGGAGGGCTGCTGTACAAAAATAGATGAAAAAAAGCTGGAGGATCTAAATGACATCCTAAATTCTCCGCGTAAGGATGAAGCCGAGGAATATTATTGGAATCTTGTAGGGAGTAATGATTTCTCAGAGATCCATCTGCTGGGTTCTCTCGTAAATGAGGGTGAGGTCAAATATGATGGAAATGTTCTAAAAATGAGAGTTAAAAGGTACTTTTAAAAAATCCGGTGACTTCCCTGAAAAAGGGTATCACCGGATAATTATTGCTTTTCGATACCTTCAATAATCCCATCGAGATTATCAAAGAAATAAATGGCGTTAGGTCCATCCAGGTTCATTGAATCCTTGTTGAGCTCACCCAGGTAGCTTTCCAATACTGCAGCAGTCCATGATCCTGGGAAATCCTCAATGATCTTTTCGTATATCCTTTGGACTTCCTGGGACAGTCTGCTCTCTCCTTCCTCAGCGTAAATATACTGGTTCCCGAGTCCTTCGATACCCATTTTGACGTATACCCTGTATAGTTCTTCGATCCTGTCCCTTGTTTTTCCATCAGGGTAACGCTTTATATGGTCCTCAGCTTCCAATGCCCTCTTAAGTATCTCGTCTACTGGCTTTATAGTTGATTCCCCATCCGTTGTCTGGTCGTCCGCCTCATTTTCCCATATTCTGAAATAGCTTTTCAGCTCATCGGAGGCATACTGCAGATAAGGCGAAACCTTTTCAAGTATCCCCTTCGTATCATATCCCTTTACCGAAAGGTGGTTTTCAAGCTGGATAAGCATCTCATCCACCCTCTTCTCGTCCAGGCCCTGGACATTTTCCTTAAGAAAGCTCAGTATCTTATCATCACTTGCACGTTGCTGGATGTATTCATAGTATTCCTTAAGCACCTTGACCTGCTCCTGCTCCTCAAGCTTATCAACCACTATATCCACAACTGCATCCTTTAGTTTTTCCGTATCCACTGAATCCTTTATTTCCTGAGGCACCTTGTTACAGCCTGACAATAAAATTGAAAATACCATGAGAAAAATCAACATTCTTTTCATGCTACCACTCCCTTAATGAAATTATACCTTCTTTTGAGACTTTTAGTGTTACATTATAGTTACAGAGGAAAATGGTTTCGTTTTCCCAAATATATTTTCCAGGATAAGGTTTTCCACTGATTGACAGCTTTTGATCCCGCATATATAATCATTTTCAATATATTCAATTTTTTCACCCATCTCCAACTTGGAGGCGGTTTTTTATACCCTAAGACTTTTATAGCATAAAGTCAAAAATTAATTCAGGAGGTATTATAATGGATAGTTTATTGGCATTAGTAATCGTTTTGGTAGCTTTCGCTGTAGGTGATTTCATATCCTATAAAACGAAATCTATCGTATCCATGATGTTTGTGGCATCTGTAATTTTTCTTGTCGGTTTTTGGATGGGTATACCTGCAACTTTGTTTGCAGATGCTCAGTTGACAGGCTTTGGGGCTCTGATGATCGGACTGTTGATAACACATATGGGAACTCTGCTCAGTATTGAGGACCTTAAGAAGCAGTGGAAAACAGTACTTATAGCGCTGGCAGCCGTAGTTGGGATCGGCATTTTCCTGTTTGTTGTTGGAACGCCGATAATCGGAAGAGAGTATGCAGTTGCTTCAGCACCACCGATAGCAGGCGGTGTCGTTGCTGCAATCATAATGGGCGAAGGTGCAACCGCAAAAGGTCTGGATGCAATAGCGGTATTTGTAACACTATTAGTGGTAGTTCAAGGATTCTTTGGATACCCGGTAGCATCCTTTATGCTTAACAGGGAAGCAAAGAAGCTACTAAAGGCATTCCATGAAAACAATGGCAAAGCCTCAGAGGTTGAAACCAAAGCAGCTGTTGAGCCTAAGAAGGAGAGAAAGAAGCTGATACCACCGTTATCAAAGGATCTTCAGACTACATACATCTTATTGGCTAAGCTTGCTATAATGGCTTTCGTTAGCTTTAAGCTTGCCGCTCTTACAAATGATGTCGTGCACAAGTATGTAATGTGTCTGTTTGTAGGTGTTGCAGCAAGAGAAATTGGCTTCCTTGAGGAGGCAGTCATGACCAAGGCAAATGCATTCGGCCTTGCTATGGTTGCACTGATGGCAGTAATATTTGGAAACCTTGCAAAGGCTACCCCTGAAATGCTTGCATCCATACTGTTTCCATTGATCGCAAGCTTAGTTCTCGGGGTAATAGGTATTTCAATTTTTTCAGCGATTGCAGGAAAGCTCCTTGGATATTCCATGGAGATGTCCATAGCAATAGGTGCATCAGCGCTCTTCGGTTTCCCCGGAACCTTCATAATCAGCAATGAGGTAGCCAATGCGAATGGAAAGACCGAGGAGGAAAGAGGAGCGATCCTCCAAGAAATAATGCCTAAGATGCTTGTTTCCGGCTTTGTAACAGTTACTATAGCATCGGTAGTTCTTGCTGGTGTTATGGTTAAATTGATTTAGTTTAAATATTGGAGGTTATCGTATGGCTAAAAAAACAATGTATAAAGGCTTTAAGCTTATAGATGGTAATGGCGGCAAGCCTGTTGAGAATGCCTACATGGTAGTTGAGGATAAAAAAATATCCAAGCTGGGATGTTTCGTTGATCTTGATTCAACAGCAGACTTCGAGTTGGTCGACCTTACGGGAAAGACGGTTATGCCTGGACTTATCAATTCTCATGTCCATATAGTAATGGAGCCTGCAGCTGATCCAAACTCTATTCTAATGAGTGAATCAAAGTACAAGGCTGCTATCAGGGGAGTTGCAAACCTTAAGAAGCAGCTCCATGCTGGGACCACCTTCTTTAGAGACATGGGCGGACTGGATTTTATCGACCTTGAGATAAGAGATGCAGTAAAACAAGGCTTAATTGAAGGACCTGAGTTTTTGGCATCCGGAAAGGTCATTACCATGACTGGCGGTCACGGTTGGATGATGGGAAGAGAAGCTGACGGACCCGATGAGATCAGAAAAGCTGCTAGAGAACAATTGAAGGCAGGAGCCGATGTCATTAAGATCATGGCTACCGGTGGAGTCATGACCAAGGGTGTGGAGCCTGGAAGCCCTCAGCTTTCCATGGAGGAAATGAAGGCAGCCGTAGAAGAAGCAAGAAAGGCAGGAAAAAGGACTGCTACACATGCTCAGGGGACTACGGGGATAAAGAATGCAATAAGAGCTGGCTTAGATTCAATAGAACACGGCATATTTCTTGACGATGAGGCCATACAGATGATGGTAGAAAATGGGACATTCCTGGTTCCTACGCTTGTGGCTCCATATTTCATAGTAAAATACGGAGAAGAGGCAGGTATACCAAAGTTCGCAGTAGACAAGTCCAAGTATGTAATGGAGTATCATCTGGACAGCTTCAGAAGAGCACATGAGGCAGGAGTTAAAATTGCAATGGGTACTGACTCTGGTACACCCTTCAATAAGCATGAAGGAGCTCCTTATGAGCTAAAGATGATGGCTGAAAATGGAATGACTGCTATGGAGGCTATAGTTGCTTCAACAAAAGGAAGCGCTGAATGCCTTGGGATCGAGAAGGAATATGGAACCCTTGAAGCTGGTAAATTTGCAGACTTCCTGGTTCTGGATAATAATCCTGCTGAAGACCTGGATGCATTGTTCGATATCGGCCAGATTTACAAGCTGGGAAAAAGAGTTAAATAGCCGAATACCTCCCAAATAGAAAAGACCGCTTCTAATCATTGAAGCGGTCTTTTGATTTATATGATCTTTACTTTGCAGTAGCTACCTGCACTCTTGATTTATAAATGAATAGTACCATTGCAGCAACAGCAGCTATAGCCCCAACCGGGTAAGCGATTGATGACGCAAGCTTAAATCCTTCTGGTGCCTGCATGATATATGTTATACTTACTGCAGTCATAAAGGTTGCAGGAAGGCTTGCCATCCAATGGCTCTTGCCCTGCTTTACAAGATATGCAGCAGATGCCCATAGAACGATCATTGCTAGTGTTTGATTTGACCATGCAAAATATCTCCATATAATGTTAAAATCAATCTTTGTAAGAGCAAAACCTACGATGAATAATGGTGCTGAGAGAAGCAATCTCTTTGCTATCGGTCCTTGTTCAAAGTTAATTGCATCCGCAATCGTAAGCCTTGCACTTCTAAATGCAGTATCTCCTGATGTTATTGGACATGCTATAACTCCAAGCATTGCCAGAACTCCCCCAACAGGTCCAAGAAGTTGAGTTGAGATCGTAAATACTACACCAGCAGCCCCTCCGTTATTTGCAAAAGCTTCCTGAAGACCACCAACACCGTTGAAGAATGCCATACCAGCCGCCGCCCAGATCATAGCTATAACTCCTTCAGCTATCATCGAGCCGTAAAATACTCTTCTTCCATAGCTTTCCTTAGTCATACATCTTGCCATCATTGGAGACTGGGTTGCATGGAACCCTGAAATAGCTCCACAGGCTATAGTTGTGAACAGCATCGCCCAAACAGGTAGTCCCTTTGGATGTAGATTTGATAGTGTAAATGCTGGCAACTCATAGCCCTTAATAACCAGCATTGAACCGATCCCAACTGCCATTATAAGGAGTGATGCTCCAAAGATGGGATAGAGCTTTCCTATCAGCTTGTCGATAGGGAGCACAGTAGCCAGGAAATAGTAGCCAAGCACTATGAATACCCATACTTGAAGGCTGCTTAGTCCAAATAGGTTTAGGTTTGCAAGGAGTCCCGCAGGGCCTGTCATGAAAACAGTACCTACTAAAACAAGAAGTACAACTGAGAATACTCTCATTACCTGTCTTGCTCCATCTCCAAGATAAATACCTACGATCTCGGAAATACTTTTCCCATCATGCCTTAATGAAAGCATTCCTGAGAAGTAGTCATGAACTCCACCTGCAAAAATGCTTCCAAGTGCTATCCATATGAAAGCTACGGGCCCGAAAAGTGCTCCCTGGATTGCTCCAAAAATAGGTCCTAGTCCAGCTATGTTAAGGAACTGGATAAGAAAAATCCTCTTCCAGGACATTGGCATGAAGTCTATGCCATCCTGAAGCCTTGTTGCCGGTGTTTCAATTGAATCGTCTGCACCGAAGTGCTTGTCAACGATCTTCCCATAAGTTATGTATCCCAATATCAGGATTATGATACCAATGATAAAATAAGTCATCAAAAAAACCTCCTTTATTTTTTTAGTCCACAATAATAATAATGGAAAAAAAGAAAAAGAAGGTCGATTTACGACAAGATGCAACTATTAGCACCTAAGTTGCATTATTTTAGGATTATTCACATTAAGATATTCATTGCTTCCTTAAATGCTTTGGCGTAGGTCCTGCTTACAGGTATTGTTTCGTCAATTCCCTTTATGTGTATGTTATAAGTGGAATTAAACCAGGGTTCAATTGAATCTATCCTGTCAAGATTTACTATATAGGATTTATGACTTCTGAAAAATCTCCTGTCAGAAAGCTTTTCTTGAAGCTCCGAAAGGGTTCCATTAATCTGAAACTTCCCTCGTTCACATACAACGATGGTATTCTTTTCTTCGAGAGTCAAAAATAGTATCTCGTCAAGCTCTATAGGGAAAAGCATACCATTCTGGTAGCCAACTATCCTCGTGCTTCTTGATAATCCTAGCTCTCCTGAGAGCTTATCAAGCTTGTCCAGCACCCGTGCTTCTCTGGATGATACCATGCTGCGTATCCTGTCAAGGCTATTTTTAAGTCTTTCCTCACTGACAGGCTTTAGCAGATAATCAAAAGCGCTGACCTCAAAGGCAGACAAAGCATAGCTATCATATGCTGTGATAAATACTATAAGTGGCTTTGGTTCCAATGCTGTCAGCTCCTTGGCCACATCGATTCCATTTATGCCAGGCATATTGACATCGAGGAATACCAATTGAGGTTTTTCTTCAATGGCTTTTCTTATAGCCTGAATCCCGTTCTCAGCTTCGCCTACTACCATGATATCATTTATTGATGACAACAAATAGGCCAATTCATCCCTTGCGGGCTTCTCATCATCGACGATTATACATCTTATCATGCAGCCACCGTCCTTTTACCAGTCGGTATCAGCATACTGATCCTCGTCCCCTTATTGACCTGACTTTGAATGTTCAGAGCATGGTCCTGTCCGTATATGCTAATGAGTCTTTCGTTGACATTTCTCAATCCTATGCAGTCTCTCTGGCTGCAGTCTGATAATAGATTTGTCAGGGTCTCCTCTGGTATACCTACTCCATCATCCTCGATTATGATTTCAGTTCCTCCAGGGGTACTATGGGCACTAATGTCAACTCTGCCTCCTTCAAGCTTATTCAAAACCCCATGTTTGATAGCATTCTCAACAAGAGGCTGCAACAAAAGCGGAGGTATATTACAGTCCACATCCTCGTCAATATCATAATTGATTCTCAGTTTGTCTCCAAATCTTGCTTTTTCTATCTCAACATATGATACTATATGCTCAATTTCCTTCTCCAATGGTACCTCGTTAGCCGGCTCCTGGAGATTTGATCTGAAAAAATCACCTAAATGCTGTAGTAGTCTTCTAGCATTCTCTGGTTGAGTCCTGGTGTAGGATACGATAGTATTTATGGCATTGAATAGGAAATGGGGATTAATTTGGGCCTGTAATGCCTTTAGCTCAGACCTTGCAAGAAGCTCCTTCTGCTGATCGATCCTGCTAAGCTCAAGTTGAGTGGAAAACAACTGAGCAAGACCTATCGCAAGCTCAGTTTCTACCATTGTTATGGCCTTTTCCTGAGTCTTGTAGAGCTTTAGTGTTCCGATTACATTGCCCTCCTGTTTTATTGGTACGATTATTGCGGATTTTAGTTTACAGCTCCTGTGGCTGCAGGAAATACTGTCTCTCGTGTTGGCTATGGTATAGGTATCGCTGTTCAGGGCATATTTAGTTAGCTCGGTCATTACGCCAAGGCCCGGCTTGTGATGGTCCTCACCTTCACCCACATGAGCGATAATTTTCTCCCTGTCAGTAAATGCCACTGCTGCAACGTTTGTCATTTCCTTTATGACCTTAGCTGTCGCAGTAGCAGTTTCATTATCAAAACCCTCTCTGAAGAAAGTTGAGTCATTTGCTATCCTCAGTGCCAGCTGTGCCTGATATGAAGCCTCCTTCTCCATTCCGTGCAGAACAGAGTCGACTATGGCTATAAATACTGCTATTCCGATCCCGTTGGCAAGTATCATGGGTATGCCGATTATATCTACTAGCTCCAGTGCGGATTCGTAGGGCTTCGCCAAAAGAAGGATTATTCCCATCTGCATAATTTCCGCAGCAAATCCTGCCAACAGAGCTATCGTGAACCTATGGCTGCTTCTTTCCATCCTTCTCTTAAGCATGCCTGCCAATATTCCTTCAGAAATAGTAGAGACTGCACAGGCAACAGCGGTAAATCCTCCAATATCTATGAGATACCTGTGACCTCCGGCTATTATACCCGAGAGTATTCCGACAAAAGGCCCTCCCAATAACCCCCCGACAAACACTCCTATTACTCTGGAATTCGCTATTGCGCCCTGTATGTGGATACCTGTGTATGTTCCGATGATCCCAAATATACCGAAAATCAAGGAAAGAATGACCTTGTCCCCAAGGCTTATCTCCTTCTTTGATACCAGTTTTCTGAATAAGCCTAATCTTGAAAGCATAAACGCCAACAGCATGATTATACTGACTCGATTTATCAAATTTTCTAAGGTAAACGTACTCACAAAAAAACCTCCCGACGAAACTTCAAATAATAGTATATCGAAATGGGAGGTTTGAAGCAATATTTGGTTTTCATTTAAATCCAATTGGGCATTCTGTAATAGTTGTTATCCAGAGCGCAGTCGAGGGATCTAATCTTTTTCGTTAGGCGATAAGCGTTATAAAATAGCTATCTCCTCGGTCAATCTCTCTATTTCGTCTATCAGGTACCCTATATGCTCTATCGTATTGAGAAGTGGTTTTTCAGTAGAAATATCAACTCCTGCGATTGCTGCAAGGCCTGCTGGGTCCTTTGTGCCTCCAAGCTTAAGTACCTCTATCCAATCCTCGACAGCTGGCTGCCCATGCTTCTGGATCCTTCGATTGACCTCTGTTGCAATGGTAAGACCTGCAGAATAGGTGTATGGATATAGTCCCATATAGTAGTGGGGCTGCCTCATCCAGGTTAGCTCAGAGCCATCTATCAACTCCACATCTTCTCCCCAGAAGGTTTCAAGTGTCCTCATTTTAAGCTGATTCAACAAAGGCGCGTTAATACTTCCTCCTCCATCTATTATTCTATAGACTTCCCTTTGATAGTGAGCCTCTAGAAGATGGGTTACAAAATTATGGTAGTAGGTCTTTGAGACCAGACTCGAAAGTATCCATCTTTTTCTCCTTTTATCATCGGTTCCCTCAAGAAGATACTTAGCCAGAAGCAGTTCATTCATAGTCGACGGCGCTTCTATCGAGTATAGGGAAGGCTCGGAATTGAATATGCTTTGCTCCTTATGAGTCAGATAAAAATGTCCTGCATGACCCAGCTCGTGGCTTAATGTGAATAAATCTGCCATTTTCTCAGACCATGTAAGAAGTATAAACGGATGTGAGCCGTAGGGTGTTGAACAGAAAGCTCCTGTCGATTTTCCATCGTTTTCAGGAAAGTCTATCCACCTCTCATCAAAGGCTCTCTGGAGCATTTCTTTATAATCCTCACCGAGGATCCCCAATGCACCCTTAAGCAGATCCTTGGATTCATCGATGGTGATCTCAGGCTGATAATCAGGATCTACATCTATTTTAAGGTCAGCGTAGGTCATCCGGTCCAGACCATGTATCCTTTTAAGAAGCCTTGCATATCTCCTCATATGGGGAGAAAGCTTCTCAACAATAATATCTATTTGTCTGTCATACATTGACCTGTCTACTCTTTGGTCATGAAGAAGATAGTCGAACACCGAGGGATAACCCCTCAGCTCAGACAATGTCTTTTCCTTAGATACCTGAGTCTGATATGCTGCCGCCATGGTATGCTGATATTCACCGAGCTTCCTTGAGAAGGAATCAAAGGCTGCTCTCCTTACTTCTGCATCTTTCTCATATTCCCACCTGCCCTCGAAGGATAGAAAGCTTAACTGATGCTTGGTGCCCTTGGCATCAAATGGCTGGAAGGTCAAATCAGCAAGCTTTGCTGTGTTATATATCCTGTAAGGCGATTCAAGCGCAGTTGATAAAGCTGACAAAGTTCTCTCTGTATCCGGGCTTAACATATGTGGCTTTCGTCTTATTATCTCCTCCAGGTAACCCCTGTTCTCCTCCCTTAAAAGTGCCGCCTCCTTAAGTACCTGATCATGTGTTGCTGCAAGCTGTGAATCGACAAAGCTGAGCCTGCTGGATACCTTGGCTATCAATGACTCAACACTAATATCCCTCTCCTGTGCAGTCTGATCCTTTTGATCCACAGCAGCTGCCAGAGAAGAATAAGTTGCTGCCCAGCCAATTATCATTTTAAGATCCCTCATTTGATCGAGGCAGTCAGTTATATCATCAGCTGTCTTCAGTCCTGATTTATGATCTCTTTCAATTCTCTCAGTCATTGACTCAACCTTTGATACTGCTTCATTAAATGACTTTTCATCCTTAAAAATTGAGGTAAGGTCCCAAGTTAGATTTTTATCTACCTCATGCCTCCCCGGCAGTGCTCCTGACATAATTGATCCCCCTTAATTTCCGATATAAGTCCCTTATACCCGAAACAAGTATTACCTTTTCATGTAATTATTCTATTTTGTAAGTTTATGTAATCTAAACAATATCATAGTCTGACTAAATCCTTCAATATTATTACCTCTGTTACGTAAAGCCACTGATGGGTATATGATAATACATACTATTTTAGGAGGGATTGCAGTGACTAGTTTTAAGGTTTTTTCGGATTTTGCTTGTCCGTTCTGCTATATTGGCTTCTCCATAGCAAAGAAAATGGTTGAGGAAAACTCGGACATACAGTTTGAGTTCTATCCTTATGAGCTTGACATGGACGTTCCCGAGGGTGGTTCATCTCTTGAGGCTTCCATACCAGAAGAACAGATAGAAATGAGCTATAGAAGGATCGAACGCTTAGGATCGGAGTATGGTCTTGTCTACAAAAATAAAATGCAAAAATTCAACACCGGGCTATTGCACCGTGCTGCTCTATATGCAAAGGAAGCTGGGAAATTCTATGAATTTGCATCTGAAGCCTTTAAAGCAATTTTTGCTGAAGGGAAGAATGTGGCTTTAAAAGAGGTTGTAAATGATATAGGTCTAAAAGTTGGGCTAAACATCCAGGAGATGATGGCGGTTATTGAGGATGGAAGCTTCGAGGAAGCAATGGAGGAAGCAAGAGAGCTTGCGGTAGCCTATGGGATAGAGAGCGTACCTACCTTCATCCGTGAGGATGGCAAAAGAGTTACTCTTCTCAAGGATTATGAAAAATTTAAGAGAGATCTGATGGATTAAGTTTATTGTTATTAATTTAACATTAATATAAAATTGTCTCAATATGACCCATTTTTTACCTCAATTTCTGTATTGCCTAATTTTCAGACATTTCTGCAATTAAATTGGTTCAAATCCCTTGGTTAATAAAAAACTAAGGGTTTTTTTGATTAATTTATGATAATATATTGACACATTATTAACAATATATTATCATAAATTACAGACATAACTCTTGGAGGTAAAATGAAATGAGAAAACTGATCGGACTAGGTGCATTTGCCGCTACAAGTGCGGGGATGCTGGCATCTACCTTAATGAATACAACAGATTTAACTAACGCAGCAGCTATGGCTATTGTAGGTTGTTTTGCGACTGTAAGCATCGCCGAGCACTACTTTGAGCTTAAGGATTAGGTGAAGACTATGATACTTGACAGAAAGAAGATGTTGGTAGTTGTTTGTGCAACTTCAGCAGCTACTCTAACATATTTTCTTAATCACAATCTTGGCCTTGGAGCAATTGTGGCTAATGGACTCGTGGGCCTTACGGCTGCTATGCTCCTGCCGGCTTCTCTGGCTGGAGTAGCCTATACAGCATCCTTTGTGGGCATGAGCTCAGCAGCTATTCTACCCTCTGTGCACTGGGCGTCTATCGGAGGAGCAGTGTTGTCACTGGTAGTATTATCCACTACGGAGGTATATGCTGGAATAGGAGGCAAGGGTGGTACAACTGCTGCTCTTTCAACACTAATTACAAAAGCTTTCATTGGCTTTTTGTCTTAGGAGGAAGCTTATGGAAAATCTAATCTTTATACTCACAGCCTCCGCAGCAGGCACCTTAAGCTACCATATTTCCAATAAATTTAAGAAGGGTCCTGTATTTGGTTCATCAATAATAACACTTCTGGCAGGTATAGTATTGCCCTTATTGTTCCCTGAAACAGGAGGCAAGCTGGCAGCTGCTGCAGCATGTGCATCATATGCAGGTATGGCAGCAACAAAGCTTATACCAACAACTTTTGAAATGGCATTTATATCGGCATTGTCAGGAATCATGCTTTTGATTGCAAGCAATGCCTATGTCGGGGTAGGCGGAAGGCTTGGTACTATAGCAGCTTTGGCATGCTTAGCATGGATGGGGATCAGAAGAGGATTCAAGGAATCTGACAATATCTGCATGGATAAGCTTGAAATAACTAAAATTGGAGTTTGGGAATAGTACGTATAATGGCCGCACCTATTAAGGTACGGCTTTGTTTTTTATTTCTTAATTATTGTATGGTTAAAAATAAGGCTATATGGTATAATTGCTTGATGAATTCACAGGAAAGGAAATGAATAGGATTTGATTAGTGTAAATAACGTGAGCCTTAGATATGGCTCTCAGAAATTATTTGAAGATGTAAACCTGGCATTCACACCTGGCAACTGTTACGGCGTAATAGGTGCGAATGGAGCCGGGAAGAGTACCTTTTTAAAGATTCTCTCCGGAGATATCGAACCGGATACAGGAGATGTAAGCATAGCACCTAACCTCAGGATGAGTGTTTTGAAACAGGACCACTACGAATACGATAAGTTCGGGATCATAGAGACGGTCATAATGGGTAATAGAAGGCTTTATGATATCATGATCGAAAAGGATGCCTTGTATGCTAAGGAGGACTTCACCGACGAGGATGGAATTAAGGCTTCCGAGCTAGAGGGCGAATTTTTGGAGATGGACGGTTGGAGTGCTGAAAGCAACGCATCCTCCCTGCTTCAAGGATTGGGAATACCAACGTCTCTGCATGATAAAAAAGTTGAGGAGCTTACCGGCAACGAAAAGGTCAAGGTGCTTCTAGCACAAGCATTGTTTGGAAATCCTGGGATACTGATACTGGACGAGCCAACAAACCACCTTGATGTAAAGAGCATAAGATGGCTTCAGGATTTCCTTGGAGATTTTGAAGGCACAGTAATAGTTGTCTCCCACGACAGGCACTTCCTCAATGAGGTTTGTACCCATATGGTAGACATAGACTTCGGTAAAATAAAGATGTTTGCCGGTAACTACGACTTCTGGTATGAATCAAGTCAGCTGGCACTTCAGATGATGAGAGACCAGAACAAGAAAAAGGAAGATAAGATAAAGGATCTCCAAAACTTCATTGCAAGGTTCTCAGCCAATGCATCCAAATCCAAGCAGGCAACTTCAAGAAAAAAACTGCTTGAAAAGATTACTTTGGATGATCTCGTTCCTTCTACAAGAAGGTACCCCTTTGTAAGCTTCAACATGGAGCGTGAGGTTGGGAATGAGATACTTACAATTGAAGGGTTGAATAAGAGGATCGATGAGGATTCTGCGATAGTTGACCTTTCCTTTAGGGTTAACAAAGGTGACAAGATTGCCTTTATTGGAGATGAAATGGCTATCACTATGCTGTTTAAGATCCTTATGGGCGAGGAGGAGGCAGACAGTGGAAGCTTCAAGTGGGGTCAAACGATCACAACTTCCTACTTTCCAAAAGACAACTCTCATTTCTTCAAAGACGTTACATTAAATCTTGTGGACTGGATGAGACAGTTCTCTGTAGAGCAAAGCGAGATTTATGTACGCGGCTTCCTTGGTAGGATGCTTTTCTCCGGAGAGGAGGCGCTTAAGGAAGCAAGTGTTCTTTCCGGAGGAGAAAAGGTCAGATGCATGCTATCCAGGATGATGCTTAAGGATGCTAATGTCCTTGTGCTTGATCAACCAACAAACCACCTGGATCTTGAATCCATAACTGCTGTTAACAATGGTCTTAGGGATTTCAAAAGCAATATTCTCTTCACCTCCCATGACCATCAGTTCATCCAGACTGTAGCCAACAGGATAATCGAAATTACTCCCGAGGGCTTCAGGGACAGAGCAATGACCTATGAGGAATACCTGGAAGAATTCTATATGAAATAGGAACAGCGGCCAAAATTGGCCGCTGATTTTTATTGCATCTGTTCTAAAAATTCTATTTCAATAGTCTTTTCCTCCCCGCTTCTTGAAATTTTTAACTGTGTCTTATCCCCCTCATTGTAGGTGTAGAGCTGTCTCTTAAGCTGACTCATCGACCCAACAGGCTTATCTCCTATAGAAGTTATTATATCTCCGTTTTGAAGTCCTGCCCTTGACGCATTACTATCCGGAACTACCTCTATGATGACAACACCCTCCTCGAGTGTCAGGTCGATTCCAAGTCTCGCTTCATATTCCTCAACGGATACGCCTTTTATTCCCATCACTACGCCTTGGAAGCTTCCTGTATCAATGATCTCTTCAACTATCGTCTTTACTTGATTAATAGGAATAGAAAATCCAAGACCTTCAGCAGAAGTCATCTTTGCAGTGTTTATACCTATCACTTCTCCCCTTCCGTTGAGAAGCGGACCTCCGCTGTTGCCAGGATTTATGGATGCGTCGGTCTGGATCAAGCCTTCAATAATATTATTTGCATCGACCTTAACTGATCTGTTCAAGCCTGAGATTATACCACTTGTTACTGTTCTTTCAAATTCCAGTCCTAAAGGATTGCCAATTGCTACAGCCAGCTCGCCTACCTGAAGCTGATCTGAGTCTCCCAGCTCTGCTGCTATGAGTCCTGTTCTCTCAACCTTGACGACAGCTAGGTCCAGAAGCGGGTCATTCCATAGGACTGTTCCGTCAAGCTCCTGCCCGTCGTCAAATAATACCTTAAGCTCTTTAGCATTTCCATCCGCAACCACGTGGGAGTTGGTAAGTATAAAGCCATCGCTGTTGACAATTACCCCTGAACCTACTCCACTGACATCTTGTTCTGAAAAGAAAAATCCGCCAGGTCTGGTTTCAACGGTGGTTATACCTACAACTGAGCTCATTGCTTTCTTGGCTACTGCAGATACTGCAGTCATGCTGTCATTGGGATTGATTGTGATCTCCTGAGCTGCCTCTGCCATCGGAGGCTCAATTAGCTTGTAACCGGCATAGTAACCTCCGAAGCCTCCAATAAATGCAACTATCAATACTACTGCCAGAAGTTTTATCCAGCTTTGCTTTCTATCTGGTTTTTTCGGTTCAATATGAACCATTTCTTCAAGCTTTTCATCTATTCTTGTCTCGTCCATTTTTCTTACTCCTTTCCTGCTTCTTACTTCAAAAACATTTTACCCCCGCAATGTGAAAGAAAGGTGAAAAAAAGATGGATAATAGCTAAAAAAAGGGTAAGTATCCTTTACACAATCCAAGGAGGTCTATGTAATGGAAAACAAACCTTTAAAAGTCGAATACCTATATCACAGCGGATATACGATCGAAGCCGGGAACTACTTTCTTATTTTTGACTATTTTAGAGGAAATATAAATATACCTACAGATAAGCAGGTTATAGTTTTTTCCTCTCACGGACATCCTGATCACTTCAACGAGGAAATATTCAGGTGGAGCAGGGAAAATGGATCAATACTATATATTCTAAGCGACGACATAGATGTCCATAGTACTGAGAGTATAAAGAGGATGGGACCTTATGAAAAACTGAATATTAATGATTTAACGATTGAAACCCTTGGATCGACAGATATGGGAGTTTCATTCCTGGTTAAACTTGAAGGTTCAGTAATTTTCTTTGCAGGTGACCTTCATTGGTGGTATTGGGACGATGATTCAAAGGGGGAAAAGAGGAGGATGGAGACAGCCTTTAAGGATGAGATTGAAAGATTGAAGGGTCAAATTATCGATCTGGCATTCTTCCCCATAGATCCAAGACTCGGCGAATTCTTTCACCTCGGTGGAGAATACTTCATTAATGAGATCCATCCGAAAAAACTCTTCCCATTACATTTTGGGGATAACTACAAGGTGATTGGAGATTTTATCAACAAGATGGGTAATATCGATACACAAATCATTGATGTTACCCACAGAAATCAAGTCTTTGAACTATAAAGAAGGGATGGCTGATCGCCATCCCTTTTTCTATGCCCCACCCTTAAGGAGCTTTAAGTCATCCTGAATAAATCTGTGTTGGACCTGATTGACTTTGAAGTTTACAGTCTTAAATGCAAACTGGAATATCATCCCTCCAAACAGGGCCATAATAAGTGTACCGATCCCAAATTTCCCGCCGAGGATTATCCCAACTGTTACAACTATTACTTCAATTGCACTCTTTATAACTCGTACTGATTTTCCAGTCCTTCTGGTAAGTACAACCATCAAACCATCCCTGGGTCCTGCGCCCATACCACCGGAAATATAAATAAAGCAGCCATAACCTTCAATGAGTACACCTAGAAGCAACATTATCAGACTTGGCAAAAAGGAGTCAAAAACCGGCACCAGGTTGTTGAGCATCAATATATCAATAAACGTTCCAATCAAGAGCATATTCATTATTGTAGCCCATCCAATGGTTTGTCCAAGGACTACATCAAGGCCAATAATAAAGAGCCCGGTGATTATGTTTGCTCTCCCCAAGGTTATCCCAAATGTCTTTGACAACCCTTGGTGAAAAACGTCCCACGGCGATACACCCAAATTTGCATTGACCGTCATTACAATTCCAAGAGCAAATAGAAACAGTCCAAAGACCACTCTTGCAATCTGTTTTGGTTTGTATATCATATCTAACCCTTCTTTTCTCTTATTTAAGCTCCAACTCCACCGGACAGTGATCCGAGCCCATTATTTGGTCGTGGATAGCTGCATTAATGAGCCTATCCCTAAGTCCTTCAGATGCGAGGAAATAATCTATCCTCCATCCGGCATTTCTTTCTCTTGCTTTGGTAATATATGACCACCAGGTATATGCGCCCTCTCGGTCCGGATAAAAGTATCTAAAGGTATCTATAAATCCGCTTTCCAATAGCTCCGTCATCTTGGCTCTCTCTTCATCAGTGAAGCCTGCGCTCTTCCTGTTAGTTTCAGGGTTCTTAAGATCGATCTCCTTGTGAGCTACGTTAAGGTCTCCACATACAATTACCGGTTTGGTTTTTTCAAGAGATTTCAGGTACTCCCGGAAATCGTCCTCCCATATCATTCTATAATCAAGCCTCTCCAAACCTGTTTTGGAATTCGGCGTGTAAACATTGACAAGGAAAAAATCCTCGTACTCAAGTGTTATGACTCTTCCCTCCTTGTCATGCTCCTCGATCCCTATTCCATAGGAATCACTGAGAGGCTTGGTTTTTGAAAATATGGCGGTGCCTGAATACCCTTTTTTCTCAGCTGCATTCCAATATTGATGATAACCCTCAAGCTCCAGCTCTATCTGGCCAATTTGCATCTTAGTCTCCTGAAGGCAAAAAATATCGGCATCAAGCTCCTTGAAATAATCCAAAAAGCCTTTGTTAAGGTTAGCCCTTATCCCATTCACATTCCAGGAAATCATCCTCATTTTATCACCTGTCCTTTATCAATATTCATCGAGAAATGAGTACTTTTCTCCGTCCTTCTCCCATCCAAGCACTCCATCCATGTTTACATTTTGAGCTGCTCTGAAAATCGATATGTCAACATTGTCAAAATCCTTCTTCATACTCTCTATCAAGGCTTTTATCTCATATCTTTTGTTGCCTATCCTCTTTGCTGCAACCATGCAGGCACAATTAAGCGGCCATATACCGCTGTTCTGGATAAATCTCTCGATATATTTCTCCTCGATGAGATACAGTGGTCTGATTAGCTCCATATCATCAAAGTTTTGGGCTTTGAGCTTTGGCATCATAGTTTTGAAGCTGCCTGCACAAAGCAGATTAAGCATCGTAGTCTCGATCACGTCATTAAAATGGTGCCCTAGTGCCAACTTATTGCAGTTGAGCTCCTTTGCCTTACCGTAAAGAGCACCTCTTCTCATCCTTGCACACATATAGCAAGGGTAGTCATTGGCGATCCTGTCGGCGACCTGAAAGATATTAGCTTCATATATATGAACCGGTATTCCCAAATAGCTGCAATTCTCCTCAAGAAGCTTTCTTATGTCCGGGTGATAACCTGGGTCCATTGCAATATACTCTACCTCAAAATTTTGCTTGCCATTTTTCTTAAGCTCTTGAAACAGCTTCGCCATTAACAGGCTGTCCTTTCCCCCTGAGATTGCGACGGCGATCCTGTCTCCATCCTGAATAAGCTGATACTCCTTTATCGCTTTTATGAATTTTGTCCATACATGCTTTCTGTATGTTTTTATAATACTCCTCTCAATATCCTCGAGGGGCTTTCTTTCGTTGAAGGGAACCAGCACCTCACAGCCTTCACCTGCTATTCCCTTAATCAAATCCTCCATCTGATCAAACCTTCCCAATTACTATAGTGAAAAGGAGAGGGTTGCCTCTCCGTTAAACGTTGAACCTGAAGTTTATTATATCTCCATCCTGAACGATGTACTCCTTGCCCTCCAGGGTCACAAGACCTTTTTCCTTGGCCTTATGCATGGAGCCGAATTCTTTAAGGTCTTTAAACCTGCAAACCTCAGCGCGGATAAAGCCCTTCTCTATGTCAGAGTGGATCTTCCCTGCGGCATTTTTAGCTATTGTACCCTTCCTTATTGGCCATGCTCTGACCTCGTCCTCACCAGCAGTGAGGAAGGATACAAGTCCCAGGTAATCATAGGCTGTTTTTGATAATAAATCGATTCCAGACTCCTTGATCCCAAGCTCCTCAATAAACAAAAGCCTGTCTTCATCCTCTAATTTATTTATCTCAAGCTCAGTTTTTACGCATATTTCTATAAGAGGTGTTCCTCTTTCATCAGCAACAGCTTTCATTGCGTCTTTGCCAGGATAGGTACCGGAGGTAAGCTGGTCCTCATCAATGTTCGCAACCATTATCATCGGTTGCTCGGAAAGAAAAGAGAATGTTCTAAGGAGTTCTCTTTCTTGATCCTCCAATTGGATATTGTGTAAAAGAAGACCTTCCTCAAGCCCATCCCTGCATTTTTTTAGAACCTCGAGCTCCTCAAGGTTCTCCTTTGTAACCTTCTTGGAGGTCTCTATCCTTCCGATCCTGTTTTCGATTACTGCCAGATCTGCGAATAGAAGCTCCATATTAATAGTCTCGACATCTCTCATGGGGTCCACGGAGCCGTCTGCATGGAGTACGTGCTCATTCTCAAATGCTCTGATGACATGTACCAATACATCAGTTTTCCTTATGTTCTCAAGAAACTGGTTTCCTACACCCTTACCTGAGGATGATCCTCGAACCAGACCAGGTACGTCGATTACCTCAATAGTTGCATGGGTTGTCTTCTTCGGATTATACATCTCCTTAAGAAAATCAAGTCTCTCATCCGGTATCTTAGCTATTCCAATATTTGCCTCAATCTTACCTGTAGAAAACTCAGAAACCTCGATTTCTGATCCTGTCAGCAGATTGAACAATGAAGTCTTGCCTGTTGACGGCAGTCCTATTAATCCAATTTTCATATCAGTGCTCCTTTTCGATTAAAAGTATCCCTTGAAAAATTGTATCAATAAAGCCGACAAAGTGCAATAAGTTTAATCCCCCTAAGCTCCAGGGGGAACTTTCTATAGCGGGAATTCCATTATTACTTTGAACTGGTCACCGTCAATAACAACTTTTAACCGACCTCCAAGGTTTCTTGTAAAGCTCTCAGCGATCGACAGACCTAGCCCGCTCCCTTCACCACTTCTTGCTTCATCTCCTCTATAAAACCTCTGGAGGATTTCCTCCTCTGTGAAGCTCATTTCATACGCAGATGTGTTGATAACTGTTACTTTAGCATCTGTTCCGTTATTTTCAAGCTTCACGTAAACCCTGGTACCTTTTAGTGAATACTTCAATGCGTTATCGATTATATTCTGTAAAACTCTGTACAACTTATTACCATCTGAGGTTATTACCACGGCTTCCTCAGGCAGCTCTGTTCTTACCTGAATGCCGGATGTCTCAATAATATCAGACATCTCTCCCAGAGTCTGCTGGATGAGCTTCCTAATATCTATCTCCTTCAGCTCAAGCTTTATGTCCCCACTTGTGCTTTTGGCTAGCTCAAACAGATCAGATACTATGCTTTTTAGTCTGTTTGATTTATCATAAAGGATTCCAACGTATTCCTTTGCCTGGTCCGATAGCCCATCCTCTCTTTTCAAAAGATCGACGTAGCTTATGATAGATGTTAGAGGTGTTTTCAGATCGTGAGATACGTTGGTAATTAAATTTACCTTCATCCTCTCAGCCTTCATCTTACCCTCCAGGCTATCATCGAATCCTTTGTTTATCTCCTCGAAGGTCTCCTTATTGAACTTGAAATACCAATACACAAGGACGAACTCAAGTATGACAAGCATTATAAAAATGGGTGGCATTGACAAAAATGGAAATGACAAAAGCACGATTATAAAGCTTGCTCCAACAAAAATCATTTGCCTTCTATGAAGCTTCCTCGTCAATGGGAAGCTTTCCATTCTGCTGCCGTCAAAGAAGCTTCTCAAGAATCCTACTGCCTTGTCCCAAATTTTATAGGTAAGACTGGATTTTATAAACATTCCCTTCTTGATCCTTCTGGCTGAGGATAGGATAACTACCCCCAACGCACCTGTGGTGAAAGCAATGGCTGCTGAGATAGTAAATATCGCCAATGACTGCATCGAGGTAAGATCAAATCCGGTTTTCCAGACCTCAGGATAGTCGAAGTACCCGAGCTGAGCACCTGATACAAGAGCCAGGGATCCTATTGCAATAATTGCCGCAGCAAGAATTATCTCTGTAAATAACTTGTCTATTGGAGCTAGATGTATATGTTCATCTCCGGCTTTTTTCCCTGTTACGATAATGAGATATGAAACAAGGAAAATTATTCCTCCCAAACTTCCAAAAAACATAGCAGCCAAAGGGATCATTCTGTCCCTTCCAAGGTCCCACTGCTCCTGCTTTTCCTCAAGATACTTTTGACTGAATGCAAAAATCACCTTATTAGATGGATTACCGGAATACCTTGAGACCATCATATCGTTTCCCTGTTCATTGCTTACAAGATAACCATCCTTGAGTATGTAATACTCACTCCCCGTGTTTTTGATAATTGTCTCAGTTATATGAAATGGATGTGAGATAGTTCGCTCCTCGTTTGTGCCAAAGAAAACGATACCGTCATCAATTTCAATTTCCTCACCCGACAATAATCCCTCGATATTCCACAAAGTATAGCTTAAGCTATTGCTGAAGGCTTCACTATTCTTATAGTCCTTCGTCAATAGGACCTCTGGATTTATCCCAGAAAAATAAGTATAGATAAGTATTGCACCCATAGCTGTAGTCATAGCCACAACCAGTAAAAATGCCAGGAACTTCGTCAGACTGCTTCTGCTAAAGCTTCTCAATTTTGTATCCAATTCCCCACACCACCTTTAGATATTTTGGTTCCCGAGGATTGATTTCAATTTTTTCACGTATCCTTCTTATATGGACCATAACAGTATTCTCTACAGAATAAGGTTGCTCTTCCCACACTCGCTCATAGATTTGATCCGCTGAGTATACTACCCCTGCATTTCTCATTAGCAACTCTATTATCCTGTATTCTGTCGGAGTCAGCCTTGTAGCTTCGCCATCTACAAACAGTTCCTTGGCTTCAGTATTCAGGGTCAATCCACCAACAACTATCATTGTGCCATTTCTGCTTTGGCCCTGTGCGCCAAGTGTCGTAAATCTTCTGATCTGACTTTTCACGCGCGCCATAAGCTCTTGGGGATTAAAGGGTTTAGTGACATAATCGTCTGCACCTATGGACAGGCCAAGTATCTTGTCAGTATCCTCAGACTTTGCAGACAGCATGATAATTGGAATGTTCCACTTATCCCTTATTCTTATGGTTGCAGATAATCCATCCAGCTCAGGCATCATTATGTCCATGATTATAAGCTTGAATTCCTCATCTTTTAGACGATCAAGGGCTTCTTTCCCGGTGTGCGCTTCAATTGCCTCATATCCCTCAAGCCTTAGAAGCTTGGAAATAGCAGCCGCTATCTCCTTGTCGTCGTCAACTACCAGAACACGTATGTTGTCCATCGAAATCCTCCCTTCCCGGGTATATCTATATTGTAGGCGTATTTTCTTACGATCAGCGTGATGTAAACCTTACTAAATTCTTAAGAATGTCTCTATATAAAAATATACACTCTCCCAGCTCCACAATCAAACCCATAAAAAAAGACCAGTCCCAAGACTAGTCTTCAAGCTCTCTCATCTGATTTAATACGTCCATCATCTGGTCGTAGGTGAGCATGCCGGGTATGGATCCCAGTATTACACCTTCCTTATCTATAAAATAGGTAGTGGGCATGCCACGTACCAAGTAAAGAGAACCCATCATACCTTCCTCATCAAGTACTACAGGGAAGGTCAGGCCGTTTTCTTCAACGTAAGGCTTTACTTCATCAAGCTTTTCCATAACGTTTACCCCAAGAACTACCATGTCGTCATTCTCATCGTATACTCTTTGAAGATCCGGCATCTCCATATCACAGAAGCTGCACCATGTAGCCCAAAAATTCAGATACACATGTTTTCCTCTGAAATCGCTAAGGCTTACCTCTTCACCCTCGAGGTTAAGAAGAGTAAAATCCGGTGCAATATTTCCAACCCCTGTTCCAACAGACCTTGCCACCTCAGGCTCGTCCACTGATCCCGGTTCTCCGGCTCCAACTGCTCCGGGGTCTGCAGGCGCTTCATCCTCAGCAGGTTCAGAGACTGGGGGTGCTTCAACATCAACCTCTACATTGTCATCCTTCCCGGAATAATTGAGGAAGAATAAGGCCGCACCAAGTATAGCAATAACGGCTATTGCCAATATGATCACATTTCTTTTACTCACGTTCTACCTCCTCACAGTAACAGCTTACTTATATCTATCATCTTATTGAAGAATATGAGAATCCCAAATATAACAAGTATGATTCCACTGATGTAAGGCATATACTTCATAAAGCTCTCTGCCTTCTCCATCAACCTCGTGAAAACATTTATAAATAGGGCCGTAAGCATGAAAGGAATAGCCATGCCGATCGAATAAATCAATAGCAGCAGCACACCCTTAGATATTGTCCCTGCTGAACCGGCGTAAACGAGTATTGACGCAAGCACCGGACCAAAGCAAGGGGTCCAGCCGGCAGCAAATGCCATTCCCATAAGTATCGAACTAAACCAGTTGGTTATTTTCTTTGGAGATTTGACCCTCTTATCAGAGCTTAGAAATCCCAGCTTCAAAACTCCCATCATGTTCAAACCAAAGGCGATAATAAGTAGTCCGCTTATTCTCAGGAATAGCTGCTTGTTTTGGATGAAGAATCTTCCTAAAAAGCTGGCAGAGGTTCCCATTATCATAAATATTATAGTAAAGCCGATAATAAAGCCAAGCGTCCTAGTAACTGCCAGAAATTTTCTTCTAGACAGATCCTCCTCAAAATCAGCCCCTGATACATACATTATATATGCAGGAATCATAGGCAGAAGACAGGGTGAGAAAAAAGATAGTATACCAGCTCCAAGAGCTATTGGATAAGATACGTCTGCATTTATCATATTCTCCTCCATGACCTAGATTTATAGCTTATTATACCCCATTAGGGTATTGTTGTACACATTTTTATTCACTCACCGGATCGATAGCGACTCCTTTCCACTCACCTCCAAGGAATATCCCGTAAGCAAGTACACCGGATATCACAGATGATATGCTGATTGCGATCCAGACACCGGTCGAATCCAGTCCAAAAAGAATGGCCAAAGCGTAAGCCAGGATAAGCCTTATGACTACCCAGCTAAAGAAAGTAACCTGAAAGGGCTTCTTGGTAAATCCAGCACCCTGCATTGTCTTTGAAGCTATTATTGCTACCGCATGGAATGGTTCAGAAGCGGCTATTATGGCAAGATATCTTCTTCCTACAGATATTACCTGTTCATTCGGTACATCCAGGAAGAAGCTGATGAAAGGTCTGGCAAATACTACAAACAGCACGGAAATGAAAAGCATTGTACCTGCTCCAAGAACTGCCGTCGCCTTTCCGCTTTTTTCAGCTCTTTCATGCTTGCCAGCTCCAAGGTTCATGCCTGATAGGGTCGCTGCAGCAGTGCCAATGGCTAGTCCAGGCATAAGCGCATATTGATTGAGATTTGTACCTATGACAAAAGCGGGGACGGCAGCTGCAGCATCTGCTGTCCGAGCCAGTATTGCAAAAAGCACAAAGGTGCTTGCATTTCTTGACAGTCCCTGCAGCGCAGCAGGGGTTCCAATCCGTACGATCTGACCGGCAACACTCCAAACCGGTTTTAGCATGTCTTTTGGGTATACCTTAACTGCAAACCTGCCACTTATAAGGGCTCCCCATCCTAGTGCTGCCCCTGTGATCCTTGAAAGTGCCGTCCCTATAGCTGCTCCAGCCACACCCATTGCGGGAAACCCTAGCATCCCAAAAATAAATATGAAGTTACCTCCAATATTGACCAGGTTCATTATTATATCAATAACCAATGGTGTTTTTGTATCTCCTGCTCCCTGGAAAATCGACTTGGCCATGAAATGAAGCAGGAAAAATGGAATGGCGATGAAAAAGACAGTCATATAGTCAACAGCCAGATCCAGTACTGAATTTTCTACCCCAAGCAGCCTTAAGCTTATCTCATTGGTCAATAAACCTACGGGCATTATGAAGGCTCCAAGCATCAGAGATAATAGAAATGCCTGCCCGGCACTTCTACTTGCATTGCGTTCATCTCCTCTTCCTATGAACCTGGAAACCATTGCAGTTGTGCCTGTTGAGATCCCCATAACCAAAACCAGGAGTATCATTATGATATTCCTGCTTGTCCCCACGGCTGATATCGCATCGACTCCAAGTGTACCGACCATCTTGATGTCTACAGTACCTACAGAAACCTGCAGCAAAGATTGTAGGATTACAGGCCATGCAAGGTAAATAGCACTTTTATATAAGCTGTCGCTTGTAGTCAGATATTCTTTTTTCTTGTTGTATGCTGAGCTGCTCATTAAACTCCTCCCCATCTAATCCATTGTACCATTGGCAGATTATAATGGCTAGATTTGTAAATTCATTAACAATATGCCGTTAATAAAAAAGAAGCTCCTCGTTGAGGAACTCCCCTTTATATATAGCTTGGATACTATATCCTCCTACAGCTCAAACCTCACTACCAATGCAGGATCGAGTACTCTGAAGGTAAAGGACTCAGAAACATGGAATCTTACCTTTTCGCTTGTATGAGACTGGTAACCGATAGTATAATCCTTGCCAACTGTAAGCTCAAGGTTCTCATTATTATACGGAAGCAAATATGCACCTTCAACTACATGACTCAGAATTATCTTACCCTGGATAAGGCTTTCGATCCTTTTATTCAAAGGATATCCTCCATCGTGGGAAAGTATCCTTTTATAAGCTTCCTTCCCAACTACAAGAGTGTACGATCCTCCTGCGAACCCCTCTCTAAGAGCTATTACCCCACTGGTTACAGCTTCGAGAATAGAAGCACCGTCGATACCAAAAGGTATGGGCTTAGCTGAAGCTGAAGCCTTAAGACCATCTATACCAGCTTTCTTCAGGCCATTATAGATTGCATTTTCCTCAAATAGAGCCATTTTCTCCAGAGCATCCTCCAGCGGACCAAAATCTATGTCCTTAGCGCCTCTTGAAATGTTGTCAAGCTCCCATCTGCTCATTTCGAACTCTACTCTTGCCTCTGTTAGAGGCAGCACCTTATAGGTAGCGAACTCAACTTCCTTGGACTTGGATACATCACCAAGTCTTCCCTCAGTTATTACATTATAGTCCAGTCCCTTCGGACCATTTACCTTAACCACTTTTCTGGCAGATAGATATGATTTCAATACCTCTGCTGCTCTGGAATCTATCTCTCCCCATGCTTCCTTTGTTATTGGAGCCAAATCTCTATATAGCATATAACCTACCTCCTATTTAAGATCTCCGATGCTTAGTCCCTTATTCTCAGGTGTACCTTCTCCTTCACCTTCTTCAAGGTTAATGATCGAACCTTCTGTGAATAAGTACGTCTTAAGCTCCTCATCCCATTTGTCCATATTCCTTCTCAGCCACTCCAGGGTCATAACTGCATGCTCTATTTCCTCATCCCTGTTATGTGCCAGGATACCCTTTAACTCAGGATCATTTGTAGCTGCAACTCTTTGGTTGTACCAGTCTACAGCCTCAAGCTCCTCCTTGAGGCTCATGATAGCCCTCGTAATATCCATCGTTTTGTCGTCCAGCCTTTCTATAGGCTCGTGGTATTGAGTCATAATTTCGTCCTCCTTATATTGGTTTACATATTTTAGTTTACCCCGAGGGGGTTTCTAATAAACACGAGTGAGAACTAAAGCCTGCGGAAGGATTCATCCTTAAAGCCTTCATCATCCATAGCACTTTTAAGTTGGCCAATAAGTTTGGCCCTGTCTATGTTTAGAGTTCCCTTAAGAGCTACATAATTAGAGGCATGATTGCTTCTGAAAACCAACCCCTCACAATCAAGCTCCTCTAATAGCAACAAGGTCTCCCTTGCCGCTTCATATGGTGTCAGCAATTGAAAGCTTCCTTCCTGAACTGAGGACCAAAGCGCAGTGCCCTGCTCTACCATAAGCGTCAAAAGTCCAAGGTAGTGAGGCCTTATTTCATTTATTGCAGATGCCGTCATCAATGCATGCTCTCTCCACCTTTCCTTCCCTCCGAGTCCGGATATGGCAGTTACAGAAAGCTTGATCCCTGAAGCCTTTAACCTTTTGCCAGCCGAAATAATCCCTTCCCTTGTATCACCCTTCTTTACTCTCAGGAGTATCTCAGGATCACCTGACTCAAGCCCAAGGTATGCAATTCCTAATCCAGCCTCATAAAGCGAAATCAATTCATCATCGGTCTTTGAATGTATACTCTTTGGTGAAGCATAAATCCCTATCCTCTCCAATCTATGAAATGAAGCTCTGATCTCTGACAGTAAATACTTCAGATCTTCAGCTCTTATCATAAGAGCGTCTCCATCTGCAATGAATACTCTCCTTATATCCGGATATAGCTCCCGGACCTTATGGATCTCATCCTTAAGCTCCTTCACAGATCTTATTCTGAAGCTTTTATCCTTGTACATATTGCAAAAGGTACACCTATTGTGTGAACAGCCTATGGTAGCCTGAAGTATCCAGCTTCCTGCCTCAGAAGGCGGTCTGTACACTGTTCCTTCATATATCAATCAAATCTCTCCTTTATGAAGGCCAGTACCTCCTCAGCATGTCCTTCTGCCTTTACCTTTCTGTATTCTTTGACTAATTCTCCCTCCTCATCAAAGACAAAGGTGGATCTCTCTGTTCCCATATATTCCTTGCCATACATCTTCTTGGGAACGATAACCTTGAAAAGCTCATGGACCTCTCCTGTTTCGTCACTCAATAAAAGAAAATTCAAGTCATTCTTATCCCTGAACTTGGCGTGGGATTTGAGATCATCCTTGCTGATACCTATAATTACAGTATTGACCTCCTCAAACTCATGCTTCAGGTCCCTGAAGCCGATAGCTTCTACGGTTCAGCCTGAGGTATTGTCTTTTGGGTAAAAGTATACGATAACTCTTCTCCCCAGGTAATCTTTGAGAGAAACCTCGGATCCATCAGTTTCCTTTAGTGTAAAACTATACTTTGTCATCAAATCTCCTCCCAAAATTATCTCATATTATCATTTTCATCTTGTGGATTCTTCTATCCTTGCCAACAAGTGAATTCACATCGCCGACTACCACTGCACCCATTTTTTCATAGAAAAGCCTTGCTTCAGGAGCTGATACGAGTACAAATTCAATGATGCCTCTATTCCTGCAAAACTCCACCAGATGATCCCAAAGCTCCCTTCCAAACCCCTTCCCTATATAAGCAGGATCCAGGTAAAAGTATTCAAGGGTTACCTCATCATCGCTCTCTATGATACTATAAAAGCCAGCAAGCTTCCCATCCTCCTCCATTACGAAGGTTGGATGATTTCTGATGTAATCCTCTGTAAGACTATATATCTGACGATATGCGTCCAAAAACCTCTTATCATAGCCCCAGTATGCCTCAGACATCACTGCAAGCTCAGTAAGTATTTTATTCTCTTTTACTTCCGCTCGTCTAATCAACATTAATATCCCCCCTTCAAGGTAATGTATACCCACAAGAGGTTCAATGACCCATTTTTTCAACCCTATATACTACAGGTATTTACTGGCCTCTCGTACACTTAGCCGCGACAGCTCATTGCTATCGATAAACTTCTTGACCCACTCCTTGTCTGTCTTTGAATATTCTCTTAGAGCCCAGCCTATGGCCTTATCTACAAAAAACTCCCTTGTTAGGGAATTGCTTATTATTGCCTTCTCCAAAAACTCAGTGTCTGTATTCCTTTTAAACTTAAGTTGAAATAGAATGGAGACTCTCTTTAACCATATATTTTCGTTAATGATCCATTTAGCTAGGTGTTCCTCCTTTGATATTGGATTGCTCAAAGCAATTTGACCAACTAATGGAGAGATCGAGTCAACTGTATCCCACCAGGATTTATCAGTTATCAGCTTTTCCAGTCTTTGCAGATCGTCGACTTTTAAATGCTTCCCTACAACATCAAGATATGATAACGCCAGATATTGGAATTCCCTCTCCGGAAGGCTCCAGCAATACCTAATAAATTCCCAGTCGATAGTTTTTGATTCCTTCCACCCTTTGACATATTCCCTGTATATCTCTTGTCTCGCGGGCTTTTTAAGTCCAAGGAATGGAAATTGATTTTTCATGTATGCTGCCATCGGCGCGGAATCCACTTCATTCCTTGATTCATAAAAGGCTTTGATTATCTCCATTTATCATCACCCCCTAAATGAATTAAAATAACTGGATCCATCTGACTTAAGTCTTTCTCTTTTCTTCTTGTAATCCGGAAGAATAGACTCAAGTAAACTCCAAAATCCTTTGGAATGATCCTGATGGACAAGATGACAAAGCTCATGAATAACTATATAATCAAATAGCTCAAGTGGAAGCATGGAGCATCTAAGGTTAAAGCTGAGGGTACCTCTTGAAGAGCAGCTGGCCCACCTTGTCTTTTGATTCCTTACTGTTATTCCTGTGGGCTTTTTACCTACAGTATTCCAATATAGTTCAGTTCTTTCTTCGGATAAGTTCCGGGTCTTCTCCCTATATAGATCCATAAGTCCCACTTTCAACCTTTCATTGCTCCATTCCTTTGAACCAAGCAGAATTGAGTCAGCCAGTATGGTTGGTTTGTTAATCATTAAATTTTCATTATCATAAGGCAGAATGATCCTATTCTCTCCAAGCAAGGGAATGGAATTCCAATATCCTATGGATGCTGGCTTTTCGATTTTACTTAGCTCTTTTAGCTTTTTTAGTATCCAGTCTTCCTTAGAAGTAAGTGCATCCCTTATTACCCGGTCACTTGTCCCTTTAGGGGCTAGAACTCTTATTGTATCAGAGCCATCAAGCTTTATTCCCAAGGTTTTTCTATTTTTATACTCCACCACTAACCTAAATCCTTCCATCAACATCTCTCCTTGATGTGCTGCAAAATTAATAGCAACTTTAAAAGAGGATAGCTGGGAAACCATCCTCATAACTAGAGTTCTACATTTGGATTGACATACCTGCCTCTTCCCACAGTGCTCTTGCCATACTGTATGGCCTGCTGTGGACATCTATGTATACATGCAAGGCAGTGGATACAACGCTCTTCAGTCCACTCCGGATGCTTCAGATACATAGATATGGTCTCTGAAGGACAAATCTGTACGCATTGCTCACAGCCGTTGCAATCATCCGTCGAATAAAATTTACTTGTTTTTCTTCCTCTTCTGTAAAACGGGTACACTATCCAGGTAACCAAAGAATGAAAAGGTCCGGTGATGTCGTTGTGGTTTCCCCTATCCTCTGACAATATGCTATCCGCAACTTTCCTCAGCTTAATATCAGCACTATCAAGCTGTATTTTCTGCTGTCGGGATTTCTGGATATCATAAAGCAGGATGTAATTGTCCGGCATGTCTATGGCAAATATGTAATCCAGTTTAAGCTCCCTCTCCTCCAAAAGATTTTTGAATATCCCATGGGCATTACCCGTGGTTCCCCCACAGGTCAGGACTAAGAACGAGCCCTTCCTTGGAGTACCCTCGAATTTTATTCTCCTAATAAACTCTTCGACGATGCTTGGTATTCCAAAATAGTATACAGGGAAAACGAAGCCCAGATAATCTTCATTGGCAATATCTATCCTTCCCTGACTTACCTTTAAAGCCTTCTCCAAAGGATTTACCCTGTCTCCGATGTAGCCTGCAATTGTTTCGGCGGCATATTTGCTGTTCCCGGTTCCGGTAAAGTAAAATATCATCTCATGTCCACCTTTCAAAGTAATGAAGTCTTCTGTTTTCGTTGGGTATAATAAGATTATACACTAAATAAGCTGATTATAGGAACGGTGATAGATCATGTTTTCATACGAAAGCAGAGTCCGAAAGGATCTCGAGAGATGGAAAAAAGAAATGCGAAAGCCTCCTTCACTTATTGAGAGGGCTTCCAAGGGAACACAGAAGACAGTGACCAGAATGTTTCCGGAAAAATACCATGAGGTTATAACTGGTGCTATCAAAAGCATCACAACAACAGTACTCTTGGGAACCGGTTTTGTATCTTCCAAGCCATTACATGGCCTTCCACTTGAAGAAAGAGAACGAAGAGTAAGAGACAAGGGCAAGATCTATGCAACGACTGCCGCCGTAGAGGGCGCCGCTACAGGAGCCGGTGGTTTTGTTGCCTCACTTGCCGACTTCCCTTTACTCCTTGGTATCAAAATGAAATTTCTATATGAGGTTGCAGCCGTCTACGGCTTTGACACCTCAAGCTATGAGGAGAGACTTTACCTCCTCCATATATTCCAGCTTGCTTTCTCCAGCAAGGCCCATGTCAATGAAATATTTGAGAAAATGGAGTCATGGGAACACTATGTATCCTCTCTCCCTAAGGAGTTGGATGACTTCAACTGGAGAAGCTTTCAACAGGAATACAGGGATTACCTGGACCTTGCAAAACTTATGCAAATGATGCCTGTGGTTGGAGCAGTTGTAGGGATCTATGTAAACAACAAGCTATTGAAAAAGCTTACGGAGACTGCTATGAATTCCTACAGGATGAGAGTTTTAAAATAAATACAGAGCCTTGCGGCTCTGTGAATTAGTCTTTTGCCCAGTTTTTTCTCTTTTCCTTGTGCGCCTTGTACCTTGATTCACCTTCGTCATAAAGTCTTTGCTCCTCCTCGGTTTCGATGATAAGCCTCGGTACCTCAGTTGGGAGACCATTCTCATCAAGAGCCACCATTGTAAAGTAAGCTGTAAGAGCCATTCTTGAGGGCTCACTTTTTTTCAGGTCCTCTACCATGACTGTCACCAGAATATCCATGGATTGTTTGCCTACATATGTGAGCTGTCCATGACACGTGACAAGATTGCCTACTCTTATAGGTAGAAGAAACTCCAGCTCATCGACCCTCGCCGTAACAGTGCTCATCCTGGAGTGCCTCCTGGCGACTATCCCCGCGCAGGTATCCATCATCTTCATGATTTCTCCTCCGTGAACTCCTCCATTGACGTTGGCTTGGTCCGGCTGCATCATATTTCCTATACTCACGCGAGATTGCGCAACAGTTTTAGCTTTCATATATTCACCTCAAAACATTATTGTAAGAACTTGGTTAATTAATTAACATTGCCCTGCCATCCAATAACCTATTATAACACAGTTTGTCAAGAGATGAATGAAGTAAGAAAATTAAGTTGCAACTATTGCTTCACTTTCCTGAATACCAACATATTGTAAAGTCTATCCGTATTATAACCCTGGTCTATGACTTTGTTTATCTGAACAAAACCCAGATTTTCAAGAAGTCTTGTGGAGCTTTCATTTCCCTCCTCCGTATAGGCTTCGATCCAATCCATTCCGATAGACCTGAAGCAGTAGTCTATAACTGCCTGAAGGGACTCAACCATATACCCCTTACCCTGCATATGGGGAACTATCCCATATCCAAGCTCAGCTCCATTACGGGATTCAGTAAAATTCCAGACACTTACGCTGCCGATTATCTTATGCGTCTCCTTTGATTGAATACCCCAGAGAAGCCACTTACCTTCATTTATTCCCTTATCCATCCTTTCAAGGTATTCCTTCGTATCCTTTAGGGAAGTATCGGGCATTGTGTCTGTATATTCATGCATATCAGGGTCCTTCCTCATGTTGAAAAGATCATCAATATCCTCCTCAGTGAGCCTTCTAAGGACCAACCTTGCTGTTTCCATCAATGGAAATTCAGTGAACCGGGTAGACATAGCATACCACTCCCTCAACCTCTTTGAAGCCCTCTCTGTCATATATCTTTCGGGCACCCTCATTGTCCGCATTTACTGATAGGACAGTCCTTGAAAAGCCTGATCTCTTTGCGAATCTTATAGCCTCTCTGAGAAGCACTCTTCCAAGTCCCCTGCCCTGATATTCAGGAAGAACTGCAACTGAACCAATATTCATTATTGGCTTCCCGTCATACTCATCTCTTGTACCTCTTACGATCCCCACAGCCTTTCCATTGTGAGTAAGCATGATCATGCCACCCTCAAGATAGTCATTCCTAGCAGCAAATGATCTTACAATTTCAGGACTTATAGGCGTCTCATTGCCTTTAACTGTTGCAAAACAGATATTTCTTACACTGCACCATTCATCTATATCTCGCTCAGGGTCAAAAGACTTCAAAGCAAAGCCTTCAGACAGCTCCTCCTTCTTGACCGGGTCATCCTCTCTGACCATGAGATAGGTATATCGTTCCCTGCAAAAACCCAACTTCTCCATTCTGGCCATCAGCTTATCGTTATAGGTTGGAACAAAAATATACACATTATCCAAATCCAGCGCATGGATCAATATCCGATGGAATATGCCATCGTATATCCCTTTGCTGTCCTTTTCTGAATAAAGTATCCTGAACCTGGCTCTGTTGCCTTTTCGGTTGTACTCATCGATTATCAGAGATGCTGCAGCGACAACCTTGCCTCCCTCAAGATAAAGGAAGGTGGGATTTTCTGGATTGGGTTCAAATGTGCTAAGGTCCTCCTCATATAAATAGGAATCATCAACCTTGCTTCTGTTTCTTTTGCAAAACTCCTTAAAGCTTTGAAGGTTCTCACTATTGAGATCTACAATTCTGCCTTCTGCTTCCACTATACATCCCTGCCTTTCTTATCAAGTTTATAGTACCTCATTGAATGTGTCTCCACAAATCCTGCTGATTTGTAAAGGCTGAGTGCGTTATCATTCTCAGCATCCACTTGCAGGAATATCTTGTCTGCACCTAGCTCCTTAAGTTTTTCAACAGAGGCTATAAGGAGCTCCCTGCCAAAGCCTTTGCCTCTCTCCTCAGGAACGACTCCAAGTCCATATATGCCACCCTCTCCATTTACAATGTGAAGATGAGTCTTTCCTATTGGTTTACCGTCAAGCTGGGCGATGAATATATGAAATCCCCTCCTGAGCTCCTCTTCTATATCCAACGGTTCCTGTTCATCTATGCCTTCGTTGAAGTATATGGCATTCTGTCTCGAGATCTCATCAGAGTCCTCATTGACTGCAACTCTTAGTACAAGTCCTTTGCCAGCTCTGGAAGCTTCGTTATAAAGCATATCTGACAAGGTCATATCATATTCGGTGTGATCGTATTTTGCTCCTGTGGACTCGATAAAGCTTATCCCTGAATTAGATCTTGAATCCGACAACAGAAGCATGGTGCCGGGCTTTCTTTTCTGCCATTGATCGACAGCAAGTGAGAATAATGCTTTGAAAACTCCCTGTTTCCTGTATTCAGGGTGTACCATGCCGTTTACCTCAAGTGCACTCCCTCCAAAATCGTTTATACCGAGATAGCCTATAAGCATTTCGTCAATATAGTAAAGGAATTCATTGGCCTTATCGACTAAATGATCCTCTGCTGTGCTTGAAGCAGCAAGCTTATAGTCAAGCTCAAGCTTAAGGTGGATACCTTCTTGCTCGAGACATAGCTTCTCTAGTTTTTTGATCTCCCTGCAGGAATCCGCATCAATCCATTTTCTAATAAGTATTTTTTGGTCCTTCATCATCAATTGTCTTCATCCTCCGTAAGGTTGTACTCACTGTTGTTTCTATCCAATATGAAATAATGACAACATCCGCCAAGGTTCTCAAATACCAGCTGTGAAAGCTCCTCAATAGCAGATTCCAGGTCCTTTAATCTTGATGAATCAGGTATCTCGATACATAGAAAGGCATTCTTAGTGTCCTCTGTCAGCATAGTTCTCTCAGCCTCTCTCCAGTTCCAGCACCTGCATACTGCGCCTTCATCATCCAAATAAGCTACCTCTCCCGGATATGGGGTAGAGCTTTCCTGATCTCCCAAGGGAATGAAGTGCTCTCCCCCTTTGGCTAACCCAAGCCTCAGGTCACCCTTGAACTTGTCTATATCCTCCCCGCCACAAGGAAGTCCGTATTTGAGGGATACTGAGTTGTACAGATCGACAAGCGGATTGATACACCTAAGCTGATTTCCTCCAACTACCCTCTTAAGGAGGGCTTCAACAGATGATCTGGCCCCTTTCTTTGTTTTGAATTTCGTAAAAGCCTCTCTCCATATCTTTATCTCGGGCTTTTCTGTCAGATTCCCATCCCCAAGTCTTGAAATCACCTTCATCTCCGCAGATCTAAGAGACTCCTCGAAAAAGGCTTTATCATTGTATGTATTCATCACACCCTTGCAAACTGCTACTCCAATTCTTGCATCAGGGAATATATCCCAAAATCCATCCTCTATCACAAACTTCATTAATAAACTCCCCCTCTGTTAAAGTTGCCTAAAAATCAAGCTACCATTATTCTACCCATATGGAAAAACACCAATTCAGTGATTTACATCAGAATTGGTGTTTTTCTCATTCTTTTCTCAATATTTTATCCATAGTCTTTCCTTTGGCAAGCTCATCTATCAGCTTATCCAAATATCTTATCTCTTGCATGAGCGGTTCCTGTATATCCTCTACCCTAATTCCACAGACTACACCCTTAATAAGTGAACGTTGTGGATTCAGGTTAGGAGCTTCGGAGAAGAATGTCTCATAATCAATTTGATTTTCAAGGACTCTCTCAAGTCCATCCAGGCTATATCCAGTAAGCCAAGTGATTATTTCATTTACCTCTGTTTGAGTCCTTCCCTTCCTTTCAGCTTTTGCAACTAAAAGTGGATATACCTTGGCAAAGCTCATTTTATAGATCTTGTCATTGTTTTTCATACTCTTCCCCCTTACTACTTGTGATAAGGCTCGTTTTTTATAATCCTGAAGGCTCGGTATATCTGCTCAAGGAGTATCATTCTCATCAACTGATGTGGAAATGTCATCCTGGAAAATGATAGCTTCATCTGGCTTCTTGCCAAAACCTCATCAGATAGTCCCAAGGAGCCACCGATTACAAAGACTATATGTGAAGTCCCTTTCACCATAAGATCTGAGATCTTTTCAGAAAGCTCCTCTGAGGAAAGCTGCTTCCCATCGATGGCTAGTGCAATGACCAATGCCTGATCAGGTATCCTTGAAAGGAGTCTCTCGCCCTCTTTTCTCTTGACCTCCTCCTTCTCCTTGTCAGACATGGTCTCGGGAGTCTTCTCATCCTCCACCTCCAGGATCCTTAGGCTGCAGTACCTTCCAAGCCTTTTCGAGTACTCCATTATCCCTTCAGCCAGATACTTTTCTTTTATTTTTCCCACTGCCGCAATATCAATATTCATTGCCTTCACCTTCCAAAAAAGCCTCCCACGGGAGGCTTTTAAATTATATGCTTTTTACAACATCCAGAGCTTTGTCGTAGTCAGGGTGCTTACCAACCTGGTCAACATACTCCACGTATTTAACATTATTCTCTCCGTCGAGTACGACGATCCCCCTTGAAAGAAGTCGCACCTCCTCCATAAGGAAACCATATTTAAGACCGAAATCGAGATCTCTATGATCGGATACAGTTATTACCTTGTCTATGTCGTGAGCGCTGCAAAATCTCTTCTGAGCAAAGGGAAGATCGACTGATATGGTTATAATGACAACATCCTCAAGCTCAGATGCTTCTTCGTTGAATCTGGTGGTTTGAAGCTCGCAAATACCTGTGTCTAAGGAAGTGACTACAGAAATTATCTTCTTCTTACTCCCGGCGTCCTTAAGACTGAAAGAGCTCATGTCTCCCTTTAGCCCAGTGAAATCAGGTGCCCTATCCCCAACCTTGATCTCTTTTCCAACCAATGTCATGGGGTTTCCTCCCATAGTCACTACTCCTGTTCTCTTATCCATACTATCTATCTCCTTTTAATTATATTCGTGGTCCCATTTTCATGGGTTCTTGGGATAGATACCCGAAGCAGGTATATTTATTCACATTGACTGCCCTCTTCAATGCACTTTCTAACCTTGTCCATTAACTTGAAGTTTGTGAAATCATAGCTCAAGGGCGTCAAGGTAGCAAAACCCTTCGAAAGGAATAGTCTGTCAGTGTCCTCTTCAAGAACTGTGTCCTTTCTTCCAATTACCTTGAGTGTCTTCTCGCCATTCCCATTGCTTTCGGTCATATAGTAGTCATATATAGGACCTCCTATCCTGCAGACCTTAATAGGCTCTTCAGGATCATGAAGATCAAAGGGAGTATTAAGGTTTAGCACCATAGGTGTGTCGATCTTTTCGATTTCCAGCTTATCTAACAGTTTAACGGCATACTTTGCTGCGATCTCATAATTTACTTCTCCCTTGCACCATTCAGCGGAAACCGCGATGCTAGGTACACCATAGAGATTAGCCTCAATTGCAGCTGAAACAGTACCCGAGTACAGGATATCCATCCCGGAGTTTAGACCCATATTTATTCCTGACAGTACTATGTCCACATCACCATCTGTCAAAAGCTCCATTCCAACTCTGACACAGTCAGCTGGCGTTCCGGAAATGCTGTAGGCTGGTGCATCTATACCGTCCAGCTTAACCTCCTTAATGACTATTGGTTTGTGTAGTGTAATTGCGTGGCTTTGTGCGCTCCTTTGGGTCTCAGGAGCTATGATGATTATTTCGTGTTTATCAATTAAATGCTTTGCAAGTGTATAGATCCCAGGTGCCATGATCCCGTCATCATTTGCCAATAATATCTTCATCTGTATCCTCCTAAAATTCCTTGAAAGTCACTGGGACCTTGCTGATATTTCCGTCTCTGTTTATAGTCAATGTCGCTTTACTGCCAATTCTATAGTTGTATAGGATCTTTCGAAGATTCGACATGCTTGTTACCTCATTGTTGTCAACTGCAATGATGACATCCATCGGCTTAAGGCCAGCCACGTATGCAGGAGAGTTTTCTATGATCTCTATGACGACCACCCCTGAAGGTGCTTTGATGTCGACATTCATCTGCCTTTCATATACTGCAACCTCGCTCCCTGTAAATCCAATATATACGTTCCTGAAGTTTCCGGACTCAACTATCTCTTCGATGACCGGCTTTACAAGATTGATCGGTATTGAAAATCCAAGTCCTTCTCCTGATTGAGTCTTAGCTGTATTTATACCTATTACCTGACCAGTCGCGTTGAGAAGCGGTCCTCCACTGTTTCCAGGATTTATTGAGGCGTCTGTCTGTATGAGGTCCTCCATTACAGAGTATCTGTTTATCTGTATAGATCTGTGCAGGCCGCTAATTACACCAGCTGTAACGGTCCTCTGAAAATCAAGTCCAAGAGGGTTTCCTATGGCGATAGCCATCTGTCCTACCTCTACCAGGTCAGAGTCTCCAAGCTCTGCCACAGGTAGGTTATTTGCATTCACCTTTACAACTGCCAGATCCAGAGTGGCATCGTACCATAGCAATCTTCCCTCAAGGGAATCTCCATTTTCAAATAACACGTTGATCTCCTGGGCATTCCCGTCTCCAATGACATGGGAGTTAGTCAATATATAGCCATCGCTGTGCACGATTACTCCTGAACCCACACCTTCCACCGGAGTAGTCCATAGAAAATCACGCTGCAGCTGGATCGTCGTTATGCCGACAACTGTGCTGACGGATTTTTTTGCTACAGCTGCAACTACATTGCTTTCATCGATAGGCTTTATAGTAATTGAATTTACTGCTGAAGGTGTATTGACTTGATAAATCTCGGGAACCGGGATCAATTTCCCGTAAAGATATTTTGGAGCAATATATGCGCTTCCCAGTCCCCCCAGTAATCCAGCGATTATTGCCACGATAATATATGAAATTATGCTTCTTCTCTTGCGTGGGGGCTGGTAGTAGGATCCATAGTTGTAGTTGTCCATATTATTCCTCCTTAATCAATTATATAAAACTCGCTTATGCCATCCCTTTTTGTAAGAGAAAGCCTTATATCGTTGTCAACATCGAATCCCTGACTTTTGAGACTTGTTCTCACTGTGTCAAAGGCCAGCTTTGGAATATTGTTGTCCTGACTCAGATGTGCCAGAAGCACAACCTCTCTTTCTCCCTTCAGGACATCCCCCAATACCGATGCTGCATCGTCATTGGATAGATGCCCATATGGGCTTAATATCCTCTGCTTAAGTGGCCAGGGGTATGAGCCCTCCTTAAGCATCCTAATGTCATGGTTGGATTCCATGAAAAATAAATGCGAGTTCCGGATCTTGGCTTTCATGGAATCGTTGACCCATCCAGTATCCGTCAAAAAGCTAAGCTTTTTATCCCCATTAAACAGAATATAACCTACAGGCTCAAGAGCATCATGATTTACATTGAAAGGATGTATCAATATATCCTTTATTTCTATGTTCTTGTTAGATATGAACACCCTGGTATTTTCGGTTTTGACCTGTTTTACGATAGGCTCCATGCCTATCCATGTCTTTTCGTTGGCAAATACTGGAATCCCGTATCGTCTGGAAAGAATTCCAACTCCCTTGGAGTGGTCTATATGCTCGTGAGTTACCAGTATCCCATCCAGAGTTCTTGGATCCACTTCGATCTCCTTAAGCAACTGCTCAATTCTTTTTCCGCTGAATCCTGCATCTATTATAAGTCTTGTCGACTTTGTCTCAATATATTGGCAATTGCCGCTGCTGCCGCTGGAAAGCGAGCAGAATTTCACAGCCATGGTAAGTCCTCCTCAGGTAAAGCTATGGTTTAATTATAGCAATAAATGACTCTCTTTACTCCATTTTTATAAAAAACATTCTCTCAGCTCACAAGTTCTGAGAGAATGTCCGATTGCTTAGAATTGTCTTTTTCACTCTGAATCTAGTACCAGCTTTGTTCCGTCCTCAAACTGTATCCTCCATCCAGGTACTGCATTTCCTTGAGTTGCCTGCTGGTAACCATCGTAATTGTTCTGCTTTTCAGGATCAAAATAATAACAAAGGGATATGTCAGTAACGGTTTTCCCATACGCCTGTTCTATGCTTAGCAGCTCCAGAATAGCCTTTTCCGCTGGGATCAGCGAAAGATCACTTTGCTGGATTTCAACTGTATTAAGCCATGTCCTTTCCATCCTTTTAACAGTATCCCCTGCAATAAGGAAAGAAGTATTCCCAACCTCAACATATGAATTTTCCAATATCTTGGAATACTCCAGCCTGTAGCCACCCTTTTCCTCTTGATGATACGTAAGCTTCATGTCCGCTGAGCTGTACCCTCTTTCCTGAAGGAATTCTTTAGCTGTGTTTTCAGCAGCTTCAAGTTCTACAGCCTTTGTTACCAGTGCCATCCTGTCCCTATTCTCGTATATCAATAGCTTCCCGTTCTTGATTGTAACTGACTCATAACCCCTGTAAAGCTCTTCAATTTCCTCACCTTTTAGCTCCCTGATCCCCTTCCCGTCAAAATATCTTGAATTAATGTCGTATGGCTCATTTCGTTCAAATTCAACAGTTATGCTCATTAGACTCTCCGGTGCCCCTGGCAGCTCAGACTGAAGAGTAATATCTCTTCTTTGGAGCAATTCCTCAACCTGAATGTCTGCAGCTGCTTTCCCCGAGGCATTTGATTCCATAGAATCAGTAATGACAAAATACCCAAGTATCGCATTGGCAAAGAGCAATGCAACTATTAAAATCGTCTTGGCCTTAGACCAATCCATCGCTCATCACCTTACCTTTCAAATACAAGTGTTCCTGTATATGCGTTAAAGGCATATAGCCTTCCGTAAGCCCTTATCTGCCAAATCTCAATAAGTCTCTCATCCTGGTCCTTTAGATTTGGATCGTAGTAGGAAATCGTTACGTCTTCGATTGATCCTAAAACCTCCCTAAGAAGCTGATCCCCTAATGATTCCTTGGTATTTCCAGAGTATTGGAGATATTTTCTCTCAAGAAATGCATAGTTCTTATCTATTACATCAAAGGAGGATAATATCCTCCTGCTAGAAAAGGTCTGTGCCAGCTCGTTGTCAGCTTCCCTCCTGAACAGCTGCTTATAGCTCCTGACCTGGTTGTTGAAAACCTCAATTTCAGCATACTCAGGTATCTCCCTGTTCCCCAAGAGTACCGGAAGCCCTCTAATTCTATACCTGAAGGTGAGCCTGTAGCCAACACTATCCTCGTCCTCTATCTCAGTTGTGCTTGCAAGGTACATACCACTGGCAGCGAAGGCTTTTCTGTCGATGAAATCAGCTGCTGTAACCAGACTCAGATAAAGATTCCTCTCCTCGACCTTGTCCTGAAGCGAACTGAAGTACTCAACAGTTCCATTGGAGTTGAATTTAAGCACCATATTATTGTAGATATATATGTTGGATCCGTTGCTCTCTGTTATTTGTCTAATATAGTCTATCCTTTGCTCGAGAAATCTCTCAGCAAACTGATCCTTCTGCTCTTGAGTCATCAACGGTATTGAATTGCTCACATAAACGACAGGAAGACTTTGGTTAATCTCATAGGGTATATATATCCCTTGCTTTGCGGTGTCAAATATATCGGACATTGAATAGTAATAATCGTAGCCCTTCTCGTCCTCAATTGAATTCATCTCCTGAATGATCTGTGAAAAATCTATGGACGTATCCCTGACCTTCAGAGCTTTGCCTTCCCCTGAAAATACAAAAAAAGGATCCCCAGTACCCAAGCTGACAGTTATACTCTCAATATAGGGTATGGCATCCGTTATGCTATTTGGTTCATTTACATTCCATGCTTTGGCTGCAATATAGGTGCTCAGCTTCTCAGGCATGTAAAACACGATCGCTCTTTCTGCCGATGCAGTGTCGTAGCCCTGCTCCAGCTCCTCCATCCTTATGGTAGATGAGCTCAAAACCTTGGCCGCTGCGTCTCTGGAGGAATTCCAAAGGCCGTATTTATTGGCGTCATACATCATCGTCATAGAATCCTGTCCGAAGATTATTAGATATTTGTTTGGAATGATCATGTCGGACAACAGATATGATGAGGAGTAGGAAGCCTCAGGCTGAAAAAATCCAGTAACACTCGTCGGAAACTGGATCCATAGTTTTTGAGTCATATACAAACTTGACCCTACCAAAAGAAAAAGGAGAATGGTTTTTAGCCTCTCCTTCATTTGAACCTCTCCTTGTATTATCTAGTTGATCAAAGGGATTGTTCTGAACACTGAGTCCCTTGTGTAGGTCGGTCTTACTTCCGTCCTTCTTAAATCATAGGTATATACAATAAATTCACTTTTGTCCAAGCCTTCAACTCCAAAATCTATAACTATCTTATTAATGCCTCTAACAAGATCCAACTGCTTTTGGAAGAATCCCATGTTGCCCGATGTTGCCGTTTCAGTCACCAATAGTATATAATCCTGTTCCGATGGCAGTCTCTCGAGATTGAAGGATCTTCTAGTCAAATCTGTAGTTCCGTAGATATTTATGGTAATCTCTGTTCCAGAAGGTGCTTTCCCGTTGATCAACACAACTCTTTCTGAGGAGGAATAGATTGTTTTGTCAGGCTTTATGATTTGGTACAGTGCAGCTATCTCAGGAGCAACTACAACTTGTTCAGTTTCCTGAACCGGCGCTACAGCCCCTGTCGCATGACCAACCTTGACGAATCCAAATATTGCGATCGCCAAAATCAAACTGACAAGAATCTTTTTCATCATACTCTCAACCCCCTTTACCATAAATTCTATCATAGGAATTATACCTTTAAATTATTACAGGAATATTACAGAGTAATTAAGATTAAATTACGCAGAAGGTAATATTATCTCAACAGTAGTGCCACTTCCATATTTACTCTTCAGAATTATTTCGCCATTATGAGCCTCTATGATCTCCTTTGCAATGGAAAGGCCTAAGCCGGTCCCTCCCAGATCCCTGCTTCTACCCTTCTCCACTCTGTAGAATCTTTCAAATATCCTGTTAAGATCCTCTTCAGGTATCCCTATGCCGTTGTCGGATACCTTTATCCTTACCTTATCAGCGTCATTGGTGGTATTTATGGATATAGCTCCTCCTGATTCAGTATATTTGATGGCATTGGAAATAATATTTATCAGAACCTGCTCAATGCCGTCCTTGTCACCCATTACGACAGGAAGAGGTTCTGCAAAGCTCATGCTGATCCTCTGACCCTTATCTCTGGCAAGTACCTCCAGCTTAGAAATAATATCCTGGAGCAGCTGATTGATAAAAAGCTCCGTCCGAACCCATTTTGTTTTCTTGTAATCTATATTTGACAACTGAAGCAGGTCTCTGACAAGTCTTGCCATCCTGTCGCATTCGCTGTCTATAACAGAGAGGAATCTCTTCTGTACATCCAGCTCGACCCCCTCGTCCATCAGTGTCTCGGTATAGCTCTTTATAGTCGTTATAGGAGTCTTCAGTTCATGTGATACATTAGCCACAAATTCCTTTCTCATGCTCTCAAGCTTATGCTCCTGAGTTATATCCTGGAATACCATAATGATCCCGGCTATGTCGTCTCTCTCATTCCTATAAGGCGCATACTTTACTTTGTATACTCCGTCAATAGTCTCATATATTTTCTCTCCATCGAGAGTCTCCGGCTTACTGTAATCAATGTTTCCCAGATCAAGATATGAAAGGTCCAGCTCGATACCTGAGTGTATGCTTTCCTCGTCAAGCTCCATCAGCTTCTGACCTATGGGATTTGCGTGTATAAGTCTGCCATCCCTGTCGACTGCTATGACCCCCTCCGCCATGTAGCTGAAAATAGTATCCAGCTTGCTGCGCTCAAGGTCCATCTCCCCGATAGTAAGCTTAAGCTTGGTAGTCAGCTGGTTGAACATTCCAGCCAACTGACCTATCTCATCGTCACTTTTAACCTCGACGAATTGATCAAAATCACCCAGTGACATCTCCTCAGCCTTTTTGGTAACGTCTCTGATCGGCTCTGTGATGCTGCTGGCAATTAAGAATCCAAGTATGATCGTTATAAGGAGTGCTATCAGGGTTGCATTTGTCAGGATCACCTTTGAATCATCCACAGTACGGGCAATATTTGAAAGATCTGCCGTCATGTAAAGTACACCTGTGATCCTCCCAAGGCTTGACAATACCGGGTAGGTTCTGTGCATGAAGTCTTTTCCTGCGGACTCATCCCTGATGATGAGCTCTCCCTTATCTCCATTGAAAGCACTTAGAATAAGTCCCTGATCCATATTCTTATATGAAAGGGCATTTTGCCCCATCAATCCTCCAGCTTGTTTAAGCGAGGAAGCAAGTATCGTGGGAACCTCCTCGTCGTAAATAACGTAAAGGGTCTCACCGGCACCAAGTCTCCATTCCTCTATGGTGTTTTGGATCCCTTGGCGGTTTTCCATCCAGTTTTCACCTGCGATATCACTAGATGTGGAAACTATGGTCTCAAGCTGCTGTTCCATCGATATGGATATGTTTTCCAGCTGCTGATTCTCAAGGCTGTTTACTATGAACACTCCTATGATCACCATGGCAATAAATACCAACAGGAAATAGACCACGATGAATTTCCATCTAATGCTTGAAAACATCCTAGCCCCTCCTGAAGTAATAGCCTACTCCCCGTTTGGTGAGTATATATTTGAAGTCTCCTGAATCATCCTCAATTTTTTCTCTAAGTCGCCTTACTGTTACGTCTACAGTCCTTATATCTCCATAATATTCATATCCCCAAACCTTCTCAAGAAGCTGCTCTCTGGTGAATACCTGCTCTGCACTCAGGGCAAGAAACTTTAACAGCTCGAACTCCCTCAAGGTTAAGTCCACAACATCGCCATTCTTCTTAACCTCATATCTGCCTAAATCTATCTCAAGCTCCTGGGACTTTATCTCAGCAGTTGCGTTTCCTGAGGTAAGATCATAGTCCATCCTTCTTAGATTTGCCTTGACTCTGGCTATAAGCTCTCTCATGCTGAAGGGCTTCACCATGTAGTCATCAGCTCCAAGCTCAAGACCTAAGACCTTGTCGACTTCTTCCTCCTTTGCAGTCAGAACAATAACGGGAAACTTAAAAGTCGGTCTAATCTCCTTTAGAACCTGAAATCCATCCTTCTTTGGCATCATGATATCAAGTACAAGCAGGTGCGGTTCCTTGACCTTGATCTTCTCAAGGCCTTCCTCGCCGTCAAATGCCAGCTCAACCTCAAAGCCCTCTTTTTCAAGATTGTACTTAATGATATCCCCTATAGCTTTTTCATCGTCTACGATTAGAATTCGGTTGTTCATGGCAATCACTCCACAATTGTCTATTTAGTATCTAAATTATCTCTTAATATCCCAAATAAGTCAATCACAATAGCCTCTGATGTCGTCAACGGCCTTGAAATCAAAATATTCTCCTTGCATTTTGAAATTCCTTATATTATAATTTCTCTATCAAAAGGGAGTAGCTTAATAAATGACAGTCGTCAATACGGTCAAACCCGGTTGTCAAACTACCTAAAGTAGTAAGCAAGACTTTTGTTTGTGTATACCACGGGCAAGAGTCTTTTTTATTTGCTTTCAGGGTATACAATAATAAGACTTATAAGAAAGAAGGGGTAGTATGGAATGGTATCAACAAAGTCCTGAGGAGGTTGCACAGAGCTTGGATACGAGCTTAACATCAGGCCTTTCCTCAGGAAGTGCTCAATCTAAACTGGAGACCGTTGGACCCAACGAGCTTAAGGAGCAGGAGGGCAAGAGCTTTCTCCAAAAGCTGATTGCTCAGTTTTCAGATTTTCTGATCCTTATACTTATTGCAGCGGCGCTTATATCAGTTTTCGTAGGTGAAGCTAAGGATGCAATCGTAATAATGTCCATAGTAATTGTAAATGCACTTCTTGGTCTTTATCAGGAGGGTAAGGCTGAAAAGGCTCTGGAGGCTTTAAAGAAAATGGCATCCCCGACAGCCAAGGTCCTGAGGGATGGGAATCCTCAAGAAATCTCCTCAAGTCAGCTAGTCCCTGGCGATCTTGTCATACTAGAGACAGGTGATATAATCCCTGCAGACCTTAGACTTGTGGAGAGCTCAAACCTGAAGGTCGAGGAAGCATCTCTTACAGGCGAATCAGTTCCTGTTGAAAAAAGAGCTCAGGAAACCTATTCAGAGGAAGTCTCTCTTGGAGACAGACACAATATGGCTTACATGAGTACCATTATTACCTATGGCCGGGGTAAGGGTGTTGTAGTTGAAACGGCTGAAGGTACTGAAATCGGTAAGATCGCAGCAATGATCCAGACCTTCGAGGAGGAGCCGACACCACTCCAGAAGAAGCTTAATCAATTGGGTAAGGTTCTTGGCATGACGACAATAGCTGTCTGTGTGGCTGTATTTGGGATAGGTCTGCTTCAGGGCAGAGAGGTCCTTGAGATGTTCATGATTTCCATCAGCCTTGCAGTAGCCGCAATACCTGAGGGCTTACCGGCTATAGTTACTATAGTACTCGCCATAGGTATGAACAAGATGGTTGAAAGAAATGCAATAGTTAAAAAGCTATTGGCAGTGGAGACACTTGGTGCAACCTCTGTAATCTGTACAGATAAGACGGGAACACTGACTCAGAACGAGATGACAGTTGTAAAGGTCCTTGCAGACAATAAGCTGATAGAAGTAGAGGGTACCGGTTATGAGCCTGTTGGAGATTTTAAGCTTGAAGGAAGCACTATAACTACTAAGGAATCCAGCGGCTTGAAGCTACTATTGACTATAGCTGCCTTGGCAAATGATGCTAAGCTGGATAACTCATCCGGCATGTATAGGATAATTGGAGACCCAACTGAAGGTGCATTGGTTACTCTTGCCGGAAAGGCAGGTATAGACTCTGCTGAACTCAACCACATGTATAAGAGGATAGAAGAAATACCTTTCGACTCCGAGAGAAAGATGATGACTACATTCCATGATATGCCTAATGATGAGGGAGTATCATCGTTCACTAAAGGAGCTCCTGATATAATAATCGGCAGATGCAACAGGATAATTCTTGATGGAAGGGTTCGCGAGTTTACCCCAGAGTTGAAGTCAGAGGTATTAAGAGTAAATTCTGATCTTTCCAGAGCTGCTTTGAGGGTTTTGGCTTTTGCATTCAAGGAATATGCTTCTCTTCCAGCAGATCCTTCACCTGACAAGAATGAATCTGATATGATATTTGTAGGCCTCACAGGTATGATAGATCCACCAAGACCAGAAGCCAGAGATGCTATTGCCCTTTGTAAGAAGGCAGGAGTCAATGCAATAATGATCACTGGTGACTACAAGGAAACTGCTTTTGCAATAGCCAAGGACCTTGGGATGGCAGAAACCGAGGATCAGGCAATGATGGGAGAAAAGCTCGACGGTTTGAGTGACGAGGAGCTTCAGGAGGTCGTAAAAAATACTAAGGTTTTCGCTCGGGTATCACCTGAACACAAGGTCAGGATAGTTTCAGCACTTAGAGCAAATGGCGATATCGCAGCCATGACCGGTGACGGGGTTAATGACGCTCTTGCGATAAAGAAGGCTGATATTGGTGTATCGATGGGGATCACAGGCACAGACGTAGCCAAGAATACAGCTGAAATGATTCTTACAGACGATAACTTCGCAAGTATAGTTGCAGCAGTTGAAGAGGGAAGAATAATTTTCAGCAACATTAAGAAATTCGTATACTTCCTGCTGTCATGCAACATAGGAGAAATCCTGCTGGTTTTCACAAGCATTCTGATGAATCTTCCGGTCCCATTGCTGCCTATACAGCTTTTATGGTTAAACCTGGTTACTGACAGCTTCCCTGCACTGGCACTTGGCGTTGAGAAGGGTGAGCCTGACATAATGAACCAGCCTCCAAGAAATCCGGATGAGGCGATCCTGGACAGGAGAATGCTTGTAGGTGTAACCTTCCAGGCTATAGCAGTGGCTGCAGCGTCGCTTTCTGCATACCTCCTGGCCCTTAGAATGTATGGTCTTGAAAATATTGAAGAAGCCAGAACGATTACCTTTGCAACATTGATCGTGGCAGAGCTCTTAAGAGCTTACTCCAGCAGATCACAGAAATTTACCCTTGCAAAGATAGGAGTATTTTCCAATAAATCAATGGTATATGCAACACTTGGAGCATTTTTACTACTGCTTGCAGTAATCTATATCCCATTTATGAACGGCATATTCTACACCTTCCCGCTGACGTTTGTAGACTGGGAAATAGTGCTTTCCTTTGCCTTCATACCTCTGGTAGTAGGTGAGTTGACAAAGGTAGTTATGGCTAAGATTTCGAAGTAATAAAATTGAACATTAAAAAAGGAAGTCCGATTATTTTGGACTTCCTTTGTATTTACCTGAAAATGTAGCTGTATGGGTTTTTATGACTCCCGTTGATCAACACCTCAAAGTGTAGATGCGATCCTGTGGATCTTCCAGTACTGCCCATTGTAGCTATCTGCTGGCCTCTATATACCCTGTCCCCTGACTTTACAAGAAGCTTGCTGTTATGAGCATATCTTGTCACATAACCATTCTCGTGATTTATTTCTATCAAGTAACCGTAACTACCCTTGTACCCTGCAAAGGTTACCTTTCCTCCGTCTGCCGCATATACTGCTGTCCCCTTGCTGTTAGCCAAATCAATTCCCTTGTGCATCCTTCCGTTTCTCATGCCGTATGGGGATGATACCCTGCCTCTGGTCGGCATTACAAAGGATCCTACAGCTGCTGTCTTTGGAAGCTCCTTGGTACCCTGAGCAACTACCTCAGTCTTTGGCTCCTCGAGTATATTCTTCTCGATAATAACTTCATCAACCAAAATTCCGTTATGTCTTATTTCCTCTGCCAATACGTCTGCCTTACCTTTGACTCCCTTTACTATGATCTTCTTTTGGTTCTTGTACATTGAGTCATCATTTTCAACCTTGGTCTCAAAATCTATATCTGCTACATATTTGACCTCTTCATGAGTTACAACCGTTAAAAGTGGTACCGGTACGAACAGCTTGACCTCGTCCCCTGGCTTAAGCTTAGCAGATGAGAGCTCCGGGTTTGCACTTTCAAGGGCCTCCACTGTTGTATCGTACATCCTTGCGATTATCCAGTAGCTTTCTCCCACCTCTACAACATGCGTTCTCATAGCTTCTTTGCCGGCTATAATTGCCTCGATAGCCTTTTCCGGATCGGATAGACTTCCAAAGCTTGTATCTATTGGCTCTATTTCAACCTTTTCCAGGAAACTTACCTCTTTGATCACAACATCGCGAGCCTGCTCTCCGGCCGGTGATGATGCAGTTGTTGCCGATGCTGTTACTGCTGTTGAAGCTGCTCCATCCAGGAGCTTCACAACGTCTCCCGGCTTTAATCTATCCGGGTTTAGCTCCGGATTTGCCTTCATCAGTTCCATTGCAGATAAGTCATATTTTTTTGCTATCGTCCAGAAGTTTTCCCCTGATTGGATAGTATGAGTTGCAGGCTCTTTTTGTGGCTCAGGCTCCGCAACCTGTACTGCTTCTATTGCTGGTTCCTCCTCTGCAACTTCTGGCAGATAAGGCTTTTTGATAGTATCAAGAATATAATTGACTTCCTCTTTTGACTTGAATACTCCAAGTCTTTCACCGTCTATGTCGAGGCTGAATCCTGTTACCTGGACGTTGATCCTGGTTTGAATATTCGATTTAAGCTCCCCATACCCGGTAAGCTCTTCATCCTTAGCGTGTGTTGGCTGGAACGCCAACTCTTTGTCCAATACGACTCCCATGTCATATGTACTGGATAGTCTCTCCTCGATATCGTCGTAGGCTTTTAGAGCCTCTTCCTCTGTCCTGACTACCCCTATTGCCTCATCTCCAAGATAAACCTCAAATGCTCTGGTTTTAGCTTCGTTTGCGGAATAGCTGGCATAACCGATACCCACTATCGAAGCAACTACAACAAGAGCCGTTAGTCTTCTGGTCATTCTATTTTTAAAAGAAAAAAATTCTTTAATTCTCTCAAAGTTAAGTGTTGAAGAGCCATGCTTCATCCAATAATCTCCTCCAAACCTTACCTTATTGATGCCTAGGTAATTTATTTTGTAACCGAATTGTAACATTCACGAAATCATTATACCAATGCTGAGCAAATAATACAACTTTTTAAGCATCCTCCAACAACTTGTACTCACACTTGGAATTGGACATTATGAAACCCCCTACAGTAGTATTTGCAAGGGGTCCATCGTTGTCATATATTTACATTTGCATTCCTGATCAATTGTTACAAAAAATTTATAATTTAACAAATGACTGAAAGCCTTTCATCCGCCAGCTTGAACTCCACTTCCTCATTCTTTATTTCAAACAACTCTCCGTCGATATTCAATAAGTAACTCCCCTCTGCCCTTACTATGATCTTTTTAGCTGTATGGAACTCAACGTACTTGTCGTACTTAACGTGATCTCCCTTAAAAATAGTTGGAAATAGAGTAAGTATCCTCAGGTTGCTGATATCCTTGACAACACATACATCAAGCAGGCCGTCGTCTACCTTTGCCATGGGCAAAATCATCATACCGCCTCCGTAATACCTTCCATTCCCTACGGCAACCAGCGTGGCCTTTCTTTCAATGTGCTTTCCATCCACCTCAAAAACCACTCTTCTGCTCCTGTAAACGATCAGAGCGGTTATTACTCCAAGTATATATGCGGCTTTTCCCTTTACAAACCTCTTTATTTTATCAGTATGTCTTACGACCTCTGAGTCAAATCCAAGGCTTGATATGTTGAAAAAGAATTTATCCTTAGCCTTCCCAAGATCAATTTCCATAGTTTTGCATTGTATAAGTTTTTTCAGAGCTTCATCAAGATTCTCTTCTATCCCCAGAGACTTGCCGAGGTCATTCCCGGTTCCACCCGGTATTATTGCCAATATACCTTTGCCTCGGCTTAATATGCCCCTTGCCACCTCATTTACAGTTCCATCCCCTCCAACTGCAACGCAAATATCACAATCTGGGTTGTCCTCGACTATCGTTGTGGCTTCACCCGGTCTGGTTGTGGTTACCATCTTGTACATCAAGCCATGCTCATCCATCATTGCTTTGATTTGATCTAGATAACCCAAAGCCTTGCCCCCTCCGGCAACCGGATTAACTAAAAAGAGATATTTGGACATTTTCCCCTCCTCTGTCAAAGGAATCCAAAGGCTTCTCCCCTCTTACGGCTCTCTCTATGGCCATTCTCTCCTCTGGAGAAATTGGGATGCTGGATTTCCCGTTTTTTACCTGCTTGGCAAAGCTTACGGATCTTTCTCTTCCATATATGCTGGTAATAACAAAACCATTGTTGTATGCATCCAAAAGTGCTATGGAAAAACTAAGGTCACTTCCTATGTCCTCAAATGCATTGTACCTTATGAATCCAATTTTTTGCAGCGCAAAAGTCAGCTTTGTCTCGATTGAGAGGATGTTGCTTTCTATAAGGTTCACATCCCTGTTAAGACTTGATATGTCTCTGTTAAGCTGAATGATCAGGTCCTCAAAACTTACCCCTTCCAAATCCCTTGTCAGTTCATAGTACCTGTTCCTCTGCTTTCTTAGACTAATATATGTTGCGGCAAGTAGCCCCGCCAAAATCACAAAACAAACGGCGAGAACCAACAGTATTATATTTCCATTATTTTCCATATATTCAAGCAATACAGTCATTATTCCACCCTCTATATTTGTCTGGATATCTCCCTAAGTGCCTTAATGGCATTCTCGATCTCATTATGATCGTTAAAAATTCCGAAGCTGAATCTTACCGCTCCTTGTTCGGTAGTACCTATGGTCTCATGTGCCAACGGAGCACAATGAAGACCTGGTCTTGCCAGGATCTCATATTCCTCACTCAGTATATATGCAAGATGTGATGAGTCCATATCCCTAAAATTAAAGGAGGCTACTCCAACCTGTTCAACAGTATTTCCAGGTCCATAGATCTTGATCCCTTCAATATGCTTAGCTTCCTCCAAAAAGTGCTGTAAAAGATCCTCTTCATGCCTCCTGATCTTCATTAACCCAGTTTCTTTGATGAACTGAATTCCTTCACCCAAAGCAGCTATCCCTGGTGCATTGGGAGTCCCACTTTCAAGCATATCTGGCATGATCTCAGGCTGGATCATCGAATAGGATGCACTTCCCGTGCCTCCATATGTCAAAGGCTCCAACGATATTCCCTTTCTAACATAGATCCCTCCTGTCCCCTGAGGTCCAAACAAGCCTTTATGCCCCGGAAACGCAAGAATATCTATGTTGTCTCTATCCACATCTATTGAAACCACACCCGCAGATTGGGCAGCGTCAACCAAAAATGGAATACCCTTCGACCTTGCAAGCATCCCCACATCGCTAATTGGCATGATCGTTCCCAGTAAGTTTGACATATGTGTCATCACTATTAAAGCAGTGTTCTGTTTTATTGCAGCTTCAATGCCCTCTCTTGTCAGCCTGCCCTTCTCATCTGCCCAGACTATTGTATGCTCTACTCCATATCTTTCCAATGCCTTGATTGGTCTCAATACAGAATTGTGCTCCATTGAAGTAGTCACTACATGGTCACCTGGCTTTAATATTCCCTGAATACCGATATTAAGGCTCTCGGTGCAGTTGAAGGTGAAGGCTATGTCCAGAGGATCCCCGATCCCAAACAGCTCAGAAAGCAGCTGCCTTGTATTAAAAATCTCCCTCCCGGCTCTCAGAGCCAGCTTATGGCCTGATCTCCCGGGATTTGCTCCATATTCCTTCATCGCCTCAAGCATTTTGTCATATACTTTTTGGGGCTTTGGAAAGCTTGTTGCTGCATTATCAAAATAGTACATATTATCTCCTTCTTCGACTTATGACAGCCTCTTATAAACTATCGCAAGCATTTCTTCCTTTAATTTCTTTCCTTCCTCCATCAAAGCATCCAGCTTGCTCTCGATCTGAGCCTTATATTCCTGGTCCTTAATGCTCTTGAGATTGATTATGACGTTAAAAAGTGCTCCCTCAAGGCCAGTGTATGCCAGAAGGGTACCTACGCCCACATCTGTGATAGCATTTACATTGCCATAGTTTGCAAAAACATCCTGAAGTCTTAGTATTTCAAGGCATTTTTCAGCACACCTAAGAGGGACCTCCATCGCCTTTTTATAGCCTTCCTGAATAGCGTTGGTCCTGAGTTTTTTCTCCTCATCAGTTTCCTTTGGAAGCTTGAATGCCCTCATGACATCATCAAAAGCTGTAGAATCCTCATCAACTATAAGAATAAGCTCCTCAATAAGTCTGTCTATACTTTGAAAGGCTGCCTCCATATTAACTTTCTGTTCTTCCGGAACTCCATCATAAACCTTTTTCCCTATTGTAAGATTGCCAACCATGTTGGTAAGTGCTCCTCCCAGGCTCCCTGCAAGAGCGGCAACACTTCCCCCGCCCGGAGTTGGACTCTCACTTGAAACGCTTCTAACATAATCCTTGGCAGTCAATTCTATCAACATTGTATGCACCTCCGTGTTATTCAAAATTTCATTATCCCCTCAAGTACGATTGCAGCTGAACCCCCTACCTTGACCTTGAACCCAGCATCCCCTCTGCTTATAAAACAAGCTATCTGGCTGGGTCTGTTCATATATTGCCCCTGTCTTACAAGAAGTCTTTCACCCTTAAGAATATTGTTTGATTTCAAGTAATAGATCAGTGCACCATTTGACGTACCTGTGGCAGCCTCTTCAGGTATTCCAACTGCCGGGGCAAAGTTCCTTGCAACTGCCTCATCTTCAAGGTCCTTGTCCAGTGCAAATGCATGAACACCTGTTACCCCCAATCTGTTGCTCAGTGCAGTGAGTGCCTGATTATCAACACTTATGCTCTTAAGCACTGCTTCGTTTCTTACAGGCATTATTATATCCGGAAGACCAGTCGATACAATCTCCGGTACTGCACTTGTTCCATCGATTCCTATATCCTCGACCTTTATTCCCATGGCATCTGCCAGTTCTTGTATCTCATCCACCTTGCCAATTGCCCTTGGAGTGTCCTGCTCCATTACAATGTACTGAGGCTCATAGTTTGAAAATGCTATATCTACCGTAAGTGGTCCAAGCCTGGTTTCGATCCTTGCCTTTTTAGTGCCCTTTTCTATAGCTTTGATGTATCCTTTCTTCGCAAGTGTAAATATTCCCGCTATCGTCGCATGCCCACAAAGATCCACCTCGCATAAAGGTGTGAAGTATCTTACCATGAAGTAACAATCCTCAAGCTGCCTTATAAAAACAGTCTCTGAAAGATTCATCTCATTAGCTATTCTCTGCATATCGTCATCCTTAAGACCTTTGGAGTTGGTCACAACTCCCGCAGGATTTCCTCCGAATGGAGTATTTGTAAAAGCATCCACCTGAAATATATTTATTTCCATAGTGTTCTCCTTTCGAAATGTTCCACGTGGAACATTAGCCTACAATCAATTCAATAAGCCGTTCCAGATCGTCATCATCATAGTATTCTATTTCAATACTACCCGACTTCCTTCCGCGATTTAGGGTAACCTTGGTTCCCAGCACCCCCATCAGCTTTTCCTCCAACTCGATCATAAACAATTCCTTTGCCTTTTTATTCCTTTTAGATCTCTTTTTTGAAACCTTGGCCTTCTCCTCGGCCTCTCTGACATTCATGCCCAGCTCAATAATCCTATTGGCAGCCTCGAGCTGATCCTCGCGGTTCTTAATGGCCAATAACGCTTTGCCATGACCTCCGGTCAGTTTTCCTTCATATATATATCCTATTATTCGTTCATCGAGATTCAAGAGTCTAATGCTGTTGCTAATATATGATCTGCTCTTCCCTACAGCCTTTGCAAGCTCTTCCTGCTTCAGGCTGTACTCGCTCATAAGCCTCTTATATGCCTCTGCCTCTTCAATAGGGTTTAAATTTTCCCTTTGGACATTCTCAATAAGAGAAATTTTGGCAGCTGTTTCCTCATCTATCTCTCTGACAATTGAAGGGATCCTTTCAAGGCCTGCTGCCTTGGCTGCCCTCCATCGCCTTTCACCAGCTATTATTTCATATCCATCGTCTTTTCTTCTCAAGATAATTGGCTGAATAACCCCGTTTTCCTTTATGGATGCCTTTAGATCGTTCAGTGCGTCTTCGTCGAAGATTTTTCTAGGTTGATCCGACTTTGGAATTATTCTTGAGATCTCGATTTCCTCTACCGCCTCTGAAGGGTTCAGCTTTACATCGCTGATAAGCTCCTCAGCCTTTTCCTTATCCTGAATCAATGCAGACAGACCCTTGCCCAGTCCCCTTTTCTTAGCGTTCATTTGACCCTCTCCCTTCAAATTACTGTCTCGCGATCAATCCTGAAGGAATAAAAATTCCTCTGCTAGCTCCATATAGCTGTCAGCGCCTTTGGATTTATTGTCATAATCCATAATAGACAATCCATAAGATGGTGCTTCAGCAAGTCTTACATTTCTGGGAATAATGCTGGTATAAACCTTCCCCTTGAAAAAAGCCTTTACCTCCTCAACAACCTGAATGGACAGATTGGTCCTTCCATCGAACATGCTCAGTACCACGCCTTCTACCTCCAGGCCCGGGTTGTAGCTCTTTTTAACTAGTTCGATGGTCTGGAAAAGCTGGCTGACTCCTTCAAGTGCATAATATTCGCATTGTATAGGTATTATAACGCTATCCGAAGCGATCAGGCCTATAACACTTAATATCCCAAGAGATGGAGGGCAGTCGATAAATATGAAATCAAACTCGCCCTTGATTTCACCGATTATATCCTTAAGTACAGTCTCCCATCCTTCCTTTCTGGCAAGCTCGATCTCCAGACCTGCTAACTGATTGTTGGATGGTATGATCCTTACATTTTCCGCTGAAGTATCATAAATTCCCTCTACTATTGAAGCTTCATTACTAAGGATATCGTATATGATGACTTCCGCATCGTTTTTATCGATCCCCAATCCACTGGATGAGTTGCCCTGAGGGTCAATATCTATAAGAAGTATCTTCTTCCCCAGTTTTCCCAAACCCGCAGCAAGGTTGATGCTGGTTGTAGTTTTTCCTACACCGCCCTTTTGATTAAAGATAGCTATTACTTTTCCCATTCCAACACTCCTCCCGGCAAAATAGCCCTCTTTTTTACACTCTGTATATAGCACAACGAAGGACGCTTTATTTGCAAGTCATTAATTACCTTGTTAGGTATATAATAGCATATCCTGAACTCTTTTGAATAAAAAAGTTCCACGTAAATACACCTATAAGATGTTTCACGTGGAACATTCGGTTCAAGCCCAGTGTTTTCAATCGTTTCGTAGCTACTTAATTGGAGATTTTCTTGGCTTTCCTCCGCCTCTTGGATACTTTGAAGATGTCTTTGTCAATTTCTTTATCATTACAAGGGTGTGCTCTATGTCTGTTCCAGGGAACTTTACCTCTATAACGTCCTCAACTGTGCCTCCCAGAGTTGATATTGCCTTTCCCGCAAGCTTGATCTCATCCATTGCGGATGGACCTTTCATAGCAATAAACCAGCCTCCAGGTTTAACAAAGGGCAAGCAGTACTCACTCAGTGTATCAAGAGAGGCTACCGCTCTAGATATGCAAATATCGAAGGTCTCCCTGTACTCATGCTTCAAAGCTAATTCCTCAGCTCGTCCGTGAATTGCTACTATCCCATTTAGACTAAGCTCTTCAATTACGAGGTTTAAGAAACTGATCCTCTTGTTGAGGCTGTCCATAAGAGTAACCTGAAGCTCCGGGTTCCAAATCTTAAGCGGGATTCCAGGAAAACCTGCGCCTGTCCCTATGTCGATTATTTTCTTACTGCCATCAAATACCCCTGTCAGCGTAGGGGAGAGGCTGTCAGCAAAATGCTTGATATCCATCTCATCGTTGTCTGTTATAGTAGTAAGGTTTATCCTTTGATTCCATTCAAGTATCATTTTCTTGTACTTCAGGAATGTCTTGAAATTTTCTTCGCTTAATCCTATCCCCATTTCCCCGGCTGTGCGCCTCAACACTTCGATGTTTGTCACCTTAAGTCTCACTCCTTCTGCGCTGTTCCAGATGGATCAGCAGAACATTGATGTCAGCAGGGGTTACTCCGGATATCCTCGAGGCCTGACCCACTGAATCCGGTCTGATCTTCTCCAGCTTTTGCATGGCCTCATTACTCAGTCCCCTGACTGATCTGTATTCGACATCCTCTGGGATGCTCTTGTTTTCAAGCTTCTTGAACTGCTCGATCTGAATCATTTGCTTCTTGATGTACCCTTCATACTTAATCTCAGTTTCAACCAGAAGCCTTACCTCCTTGGGAAGGAGCTGCCTGCCATTATCGAAGGGAATTATCGAATCATAGGTAAGCTCAGGTCTTTTTATTAGATCATACAATGTCCAAGCAGTCTTTAAAGGTGTGGATCCCATACTTTCAAGTATTTTATTGGCCTCCTCAGTTGGAGTAACTATTATCTTCGTTAGTCTTGTAAGCTCATCTCTCATAAGCTTTTCCTTCTCGAGCATTTTTTGATATCTTTTCTCACTTACCAGGCCAAGCTCGTAGCCTCTTTTTGTCAGTCTAAGATCAGCGTTGTCTTGTCTTAAAGTCAATCTGTATTCTGCCCTTGACGTCATCATTCTATAAGGCTCATCTGTACCTTTTGTTACAAGGTCATCTATCAAGACACCTATATAAGCCTCTGATCTGTCCAGAACAAAAGGCTCCAAGCCCTTTATATTGCAGGCGGCATTTATACCAGCAATCAAACCTTGAGCCGCAGCCTCCTCATATCCGGAGGATCCATTGATCTGACCGGCAAAGAAAAGGTTCTGAATATCCTTGTGCTCCAGCGTCCTTTTAAGTATCGTCGGATCGATTGAATCGTACTCTATGGCATAAGCTGTCCTCATGAATTTAACGTTCTCAAGGCCTTTTATCTTTTTGTACATTTCAACCTGAACTTCCTCCGGAAGTGATGAGCTGACACCTTGAACATACATCTCCTTAGTAGATAATCCCTCCGGCTCTATAAATACCTGATGCTTGGTTCTGTCTGCAAATCTGACGACCTTATCCTCTATGGAAGGGCAGTACCTTGGTCCAACGCCCTCTATATAGCCCGCAAACATAGGGGATCTGTCGAGATTGGCCCTAATGATATCATGGGTGGCCTCAGTCGTGTAGGTAAGATAGCAGGGCACCTGTTTTATATCAAAAACCTTGTCAGCGTTAAGAAACGAGAAGGGTACTACTTCATCATCTCCTGGCTGGATCTCCATAACGGAGTAGTCAATACTATCCTTGTGGACTCTGGCAGGAGTACCGGTCTTTAACCTTCTAAGCTGGAAGCCTTTTCCCTTAAGCGAGTCAGATAATAGCAGAGAGGGAAACATACCGTCCGGACCGGATTGGTAGTTCACCTCTCCAATATAGACCATCCCACCCAGATATGTTCCTGTTGCAATGACCACAGCCTTCGCCAGATATACTCCGCCTGTCCTTGTGACCACGCCTCTTGCCTTATTGTCCTCGAATAGAATATCAGTCGCCTCTGCCTGTCTCAGGGTAAGGTTTGGCTCATCCTCAAGGATCTTCTTCATTTCCATATGGTATTTTTTCTTATCTGCCTGTACCCTGAGAGAGTGGACAGCCGGACCCTTTGAAAGGTTCAACATCCTGCTCTGGATGAAAGAACGGTCGATGTTTAGGGCCATTTCTCCTCCAAGCGCATCTATCTCCCTCACAAGATGTCCTTTCCCGGTACCCCCGATATTGGGATTACAGGAAAGAGCCACTATCCCGTCAAGGCTTATAGTAAGAATTGCAGTACTTAGGCCCATCCTTGCAGGAGCGAGAGCTGCTTCGACTCCTGCATGACCAGCACCAATGACTACTACATCGTATTCACCGGCAATATAGTTCTTTGCTTCTCTCATAAAAAATCATCCTTAATGGTAATATTGTTGTTGGTTGTTAAGATCCTTCACTCACCTTCAGGATGACTGAAATGTTGTCATTCTCAGGTTTGTCGAAGAATCTTGGCTCTTGGTTCTTAGCTCTTAGCTTATTGTTCTTAGCTCTTCGTTCTTAGTTTCTGGCTCATTTCTATTGTCAATTGTCAATAGTCAATCGTCAATTGTTAATTGTCATTTATTTCCCAATACAGAACTCCCTGAATATCCTGTCAAGTACGTCTTCACCAATACTTTCTCCGGTGATTTCTCCCAAATTTTCCCAGCAATTCTTAAGATCCACCTCCAGGCAATCAAGAGGAACCTGCTTTTTCAAATCCTCGATTACTGAATGGATATTATCACTTGCCTGCTCAAGAAGGTTCTTGTGTCGAATATTGTTGATGATCATATCTGACTCAATAGTTATATCTCCCTGATAGAACATCCTTCTGATGCTATCCTCGAGCTCATCTATGCCTACTCCTTTGGTCATAGATGTTGTGATGATCTCCTTTCCAGAGAATATCCCTGTAAAATAACTCTCATCGTACAGTTTTGGAAGGTCTGTTTTATTCAAGAGTACTATGGTTTGCTTATCCTTAATAAGATCGATGATATGGTAATCATCCTCTGATAGCTCACTTGAAATATCAAAAATTGCAATTATCAGATCAGCTTTTTCAAGCACTTCCTTGGCTCTGTCCACGCCTATTTTCTCGACAACATCCTCTGTATGCCGTATCCCGGCGGTATCCATTATTTTAAGAGGGATACCATCTATGTTTATATATTCCTCTATTACATCCCTAGTAGTTCCCGGGATATCCGTTACTATAGCACGATTCTCCCTAAGCACAGCATTTAGTAGTGAAGATTTGCCAACGTTAGGTTTGCCAAGTATCACTGTATTCAATCCTTCTCTTAGGATCTTTCCTCTGCCTGAGGTAGAGAGGAGTCTGCCAATGCGGCTCCTTACCTTTTCTCCGCTTTCAATCAACTCTTCATAGGTAACTTCCTGAATATCCTCTTCAGGGAAATCTATCGAAACCTCGATATGTGCGATCATCGAGAGGAGGATTTCCCGTATTCCATCGATCTCCTTGCTCAGGCCACCCTCCAGCTGCTTAAGTGAGACCTCATAGCTTTTCTCAGTTTTTGCCTTTATTATATCTATTACTGCCTCTGCCTGGGAAAGGTCCAGTCTTCCATTCAGGAAAGCTCTTTTGGTGAATTCACCCGGTTCAGCAAGCCTCGCGCCTTTCCTCAAGAGAAGCTCAAGTGTTTTCTTAACGGGAATTATACCGCCATGACAGTATATTTCAACCATATTTTCCCTTGTATAGGTAAACGGCCCCTTCATGAATACTGCCAGAACCTCATCGATTATATCATCGCCATCAACCACATGGCCGTAAAGAAGCTTCTTATTCTCATGGACCTCCTCAAAGGAGCTGTTAATTCTTTGAAACACTGACTTTCCTATTTCAATTGAGTTTTTACCTGACATCCTTACAATACCAATGCCTGCCTCACCAACGGCAGTTGAAATTGCAGCTATCGTTTCAGACATATTTTCACCCCATTTTACACCACGGTACCAAACCTGTAGCTTAATTTTATAACATCACCGCTGTATGTCAAACAAAAAAACAAAAGCCCTGGATAGGGCTCTTGCTGAACTATTCCCGGTATCGGGTATTTATCACTTGTTTATGATTACAACTCTTCTGTAAGGCTCAGTACCTTCACTGTAGGTCGATACTCCGTTTACATTCTGAAGAGCGGAGTGGATGATCCTTCTCTCGTATGGATTCATTGGTTCAAGCTTGACAGGTCTCTTGCTGTATAGGGCCTTATCTGCCATTTTCTTGGCTAGCTTTTTGAGAGTTTCTTCTCTTTTTTGCCTGTATCCCTCAGTATCGAGAACAACCTTCAAATACTCGTCTCTGTCCTTATTGACGGCAAGACTGAGAAGGTATTGGAGCGAATCAAGTGTATTCCCTCTTTTGCCGATCAGTATACCCATATCTGATGAGGAAATGTGATTGATATCCACATGCAGAGTATCTCCCTTCAAAACAACATCCTGAAGGGCTACTATCCCCATACCCTTAAGAACGTTCTCAAGAAACTTGTCTGCAATCTCCTCCGGATCATTCTTCAATGTAACCTTTATCTTTGCTTCCTTAGTGCCGATTATCCCGAATAATCCCTTGGAGGGTTCCTCGATAATCTCAACCTCGACGTCTTTTTCTGCTGCATTAAGCTCAACCAGAGCTTCTTTTAAAGCTTCTTCAACCGTTTTAGAGGTCTTCACAACAAATTTCATATCATTTAGCCCCCTTGATCGACAACGTTGATCTATTCGAAATAACTTGCTGAACTATAGTGAAAATATTACTTACGACCCAATACAATGCAAGGCCGGCTGGGAAGCTGCGTGCAGCCATAAAAATCATAACAGGCAGCATATAGTTCATTATTCTTTGAGTTGCCATTGCTTGCGGGTCCTTATTGCCTTGTCCCATGGTCAAGCTCTGGATATATGTCGTTACAGCAGAGAGGAGTGGAAGACCCCACAAATATATGTCTGGGTTTTCAAGATTGGTTATCCATAAGAAATTCTTCGCCATACTCTCATACAATCCTGGCTCTGTAAAAGCATATGTTGCAGGCTCTCTGAATACTGCAAAAAATGCAAATATGATAGGTAACTGCACTAAAAGGATCAAACATCCGGATGCCGGGTTATACTTATGCTTCTTATAAAGCTCCTGCATCTTTACCTGCATCGTTTGCGGATCATTTTTATATTTGGTTTGGATCTCCTTCATCAAGGGTTGAATTTCACCCATCTTTTTAGTAGATCTTGTCTGCTGAAGATTTATAGGCAACAGCATCAGCTTAAAAATTATCGTAGTTAATATTATGGCTATCGCGTAGAATGAAATCTGAGCCGGCTCACTCCCCAAAGAGGATGAAACAAAGCCGTAAACCAACTTCAGGATCGACCCCAGAATATTACCCAAAAAACCAATCATCGACTAACCCCCTCATTTTAGCGGATCATATCCTCCTTCATGAAATGGATGGCATTTAAGGATCCTCTTTGCTGATAAAAAGCTCCCTTTAATAAAACCATACTTCGTGTAAGCCTGCAGGGAGTACTCCGAGCAGGTAGGATAAAATCTGCAATTTTTCCCAGTAAGAATATATCTTGAGATATATCTTTGGTAGAATCTGATCAATAAAATAGCAATCCTTGTCATCAATTCACCTTCTCGGCCATGCCGGAAATCCGGTAAATGTGCTTAATAGCGCTTTCCAATTCAGCAAAACTAAGGTCAACGGCATTTTTTTTTGGTATGAAGATCAGGTCGTAGCCCTTTTTAAGATTGGGAAGATACATTCTGTTTACTTCCTTTATCCTTCTTTTGAGCTTGTTTCTTACAACAGCGTTTCCAACCTTTTTGGTAATAGACACACCAATCCTCACCTTATCGGTGCCATTTCTTCTGACATACATAATAAGATTTCGGTTCCAATAGTTTTTGCCGGATTTGTAGACCTTCTTAAACTCCATATTCTTTCTAAGTCTGTTTTCTTTTTTCACAGATATTCCACCTTAAAATGGCCTTTAATAAAAGGCCACTATCAAGCGGCCTTATGCAGAAAGTTTCTTTCTTCCTCTTCTTCTTCTAGCTTTTAATATCTCCCTACCTGATCTGGTCTTCATTCTTTTTCTGAAGCCATGCTCCTTGCTTCTTTGTCTTTTCTTTGGTTGATAAGTTCTTTTCACCCGACACACCCCCTTCAATAATCATACATCTATATAACCAATATAGAGCTTGCAATATGGAACGCATAAAACACTACTATAAATTATATGTATCCGCCCTGTAGCTGTCAAGTTTTTAAATTTACTGAGAATCCACAAAACACCTGTTCTTAAACTGTTAGTATTGTGGATAAATTTATTGAATAAAGGCTCCCCTTTTGGTAAGATAATAGAGGATGTTGATAAATTAGAAAACTGGTGGATAACTTAAAGTTATACACAATGTGTGGATAGTTTGTGTATAACATTTAACTAATCTATCGTTTTTATATTAAGGTTTCGTAATTTGTTTAAGTTTTTATCCACAATTCGATCTAAATCCAGTTGTGGAAAAAGAAAATGCTTAAACATTTTTTTACTGAATCAACAGCAAGTTGATAATTTTATCCACAAATTCTGTTAAGTTATCATTTTATATCCACATATGTGGACAATTCAATTTCTGTTGAAAACATTGTTGATAATTTCCTGAGGAGGTACAGTATGGACACTAATTTAGACCAGATTTGGGAAAGCGTCCTGGGACTGATCAAGGTAGAGCTAACTGAGGTAAGCTTTAACACCTGGCTAAAATCAATTGAGCCAATAAGTCTGGAGGATGACGAGATAATACTCGGAGCACCCAACGACTTTACAAAAGGAATACTTGAAGGCAGATACTTCAATCTTATAAAAAATGCCATCAAGCAAGTCACAGGTAAAAATTACCAAATCAGATTTATAATACCCGGTGAGCAGGTCAAGCAAACTCAATCTCAACCGGAAAAAGAAACAACAAAGGCTATGAACAAATCCCAGTTGAACCCGAAGTACACCTTCAGTACATTCGTGACCGGTAAGAGCAATGATTTTGCCCATGCTGCTTCAGTTGCGGTTGCAGAGGCTCCTGCTCAGGCATATAATCCTCTATTCATATACGGAGGGGTAGGTCTTGGCAAGACACATCTTATGCATGCCATTGGACATTATATATTAAGCCAGAATCCGGATTCAAAGGTAGTATATGTATCCAGTGAGAAATTTACCAACGAACTTATAAATTCTATCAGAGAATATAGGAATGAAGAGTTCAGAAATAAATACAGGAATGTAGATGTGCTCCTTGTGGACGACATACAGTTTATCGCAGGAAAGGAAGGTACGCAGGAGGAATTCTTTCATACCTTCAATGCACTTCATGAGGCGAATAAGCAGATCATAATTTCAAGTGACAGACCTCCCAGGGATATACCCACTCTGGAGGACCGATTGAGATCGAGATTTGAGTGGGGCCTTACAACTGACATCCAGGCACCTGACCTGGAGACAAGGATGGCTATCTTAAGAAAGAAAGCGACTCTGGAGAACCTTGATATCCCAGATGAAGTTGTACTACTTATAGCAAATACTATCCACTCAAATATTAGGGAGCTTGAAGGAGCCTTGATAAAGGTAGTTGCTTACTCATCCCTTACAAACAGAGCTATATCCGAGGAGCTTGCTGAGGAGGCACTAAAGGATATTATATCGAATCACAAACCTGTGGAGATAACTGTAGACCTTATAAAGGACAAGGTTTCGAAGAGATTCAATATAAGAATAGATGAATTCAGTTCCAAGAAGAGAACCAGAGCAATAGCCTATCCGAGACAGGTTGCAATGTATCTTACAAGAGAACTAACCGATCTTTCTCTTCCAAAGATAGGAGATGAATTTGGAGGAAGGGATCATACCACTGTCATACATGCCTGCGAGAAAATAAGCAATGATATGATCAGGGACAATCTATTTAAAAAGAAGATAGAAGATATAATAGATGACCTTAAAAAATGATATTTCTGTGGAAAATTAAAAACTTCTCCATGACTTATCCACATGTTGTTAAATCCGATAAATCAATAATTTGGTTTGAAATATAAGGTTATCCACATAATCACAACGCCTACTACTATTACTACTATAGTTTTTGATTCTAATATTCTATACGAGGGAGGAAAAAACATGAAATTCAGAGTTGAGCAAAGGGACCTGTCAAAGCACATAGGTATAGCTCAGAGAGGTATTTCTTCAAGATCAACCCTTCAAATCCTTGATGGCATACTCTTTGAAGCAAAGGATCATAGTCTTAAATTAACAGCCACAGATCTTGAGATAAGTATAGAAACCTTTGTCGATGCAGTTGTTGGGGAGAAGGGAAAGATAGTTCTTAATTCGAGGATAATAGGGGATATCGTTAGAAAGCTCCCAGATGACACTATCGCATTTGAAGTAAAGGATAATCACGTGAATATAAAATGCCAAAATGCCGAGTTCAATATAATAGGAAATTCGGGTGACGATTATCCTGATCTGCCAATAATAATTGAAGAAAATCAATTCAGCATTACCAGAGATCTTTTCAAGTCAGCCATAAGACAAACCGTATTCGCGACTACTCAGGACGAAACAAGACCTTCGCTTACAGGAGTCTTAATGGAGCTTGATGGAGGAAATATCTCCTGTGTATCACTTGACGGATACAGACTTGCCCTTAGAAAAATTACAACCTCATCACTTATTAAGGAAAAAATAATAATACCAGGCAGAGCATTAAATGAACTGAACAAGATCATTGAGGACAAGGAAGAGGAAATGGTTGTAAGTATCTCACATGGACAGGCGATTTTTAACCTTGGAGATACCATAATGTATACTAAGCTTTTGGAAGGTCAATTCTTCAATTACAAGGACATTATGAGAGCTGAGCATAAAACTGAAGTAAGGGTAAGTAGAAGAAGCTTCCAAAGCGGACTTGAAAGAGCATCACTTTTAGCCAAGGAAGAAAAAGCAAACCTTATCAAGATATCAGTTTCAGATGGTCAGATAGCTATAAAATCAAATTCTGAGATGGGAGATGTATTTGAATCAGTAAATGCAAATCAGAAGGGTGAAGACTTAAATATTGCATTCAATTCAAGATATATTCTTGAAGGAATTAAGATAATGGATTGTGAAGAGATAGTCCTGAAGTTCGTCGGCAGTCTGAATCCTTGCATAATAAATGGCGTGGATGATGACAGCTATACTTACCTTGTGCTGCCGGTAAGGCTTGCACAGGATGATTTCTAGGAGATTATATTATGGAAGAAATTCAAATTACCACAGACTACATCAAGTTGGATCAGTTTCTAAAGCTTTGTGGAGCAGCACAAACTGGAGGACAGGCAAAGGAAATGATTGCAGACGGAATAGTAAAGGTAAACGATGTGGTTGCATATGAAAGAGGTAAGAAGCTCAGGAAAAACGATAGGATCGTAATTGCTGATGAATATCACTTCACATTGGTTTAGTCCTGCAGCTTGATTGGGAGTGTATTGATTGATTATAAAGGGCATCAGGCTAATTAACTTCAGAAACTACAGCAGCATGTCCGCAAGCTTTGGCAGCGGAGTAAACATTCTTGTGGGGAAAAATGCCCAGGGGAAGACAAATCTTCTTGAAGCTATTTATATGTGTTCAACAGGCAGATCCTTCAGAACCCTTAGAGATAAGGAAATTATAAGCTTTGGCAAGAAGGAAGCTTATATAGGTGCTGAGCTTAGTATAGGTGAACTTGAAAAGTTCACTGAAATTAAACTTGAATCAGATAAACCAAAGCGTATCAGGATGAACAAGGTAGAATTGAAAAGCTATAAGGAGCTAAATACAGGCTTGAAGGTAGTAGTATTTTTTCCTGATGATCTTAAGCTGGTAAAAGAAGGTCCGGGAAACAGGAGAAATTATCTGGATTCGAGTATATCACAGCTCAAGCCGGTTTATCATCATAACCTAAGCAGATATTACAAAGCTTTGATACAGAGAAATAACCTGCTAAAGTCGAGAAGGCCGTTAAGCGAACTATCAGAGCTGCTTGAGGTTTTTGATGTCCAGCTGGCTAAGTTAGGTACTCTTATTTCCATGGAAAGGGAGCAATATATTAAAAGGATAAAAAAGGAAGCAAGAGATATCCATTTTCAAATAACATCAGGCAAAGAGGAGCTTGATATAAAATATAATACAAATGTACCAGAAGGAGATTCACTTCTTGTTATAGAGGGAAAATATCTGGATCAACTTCGAAGGGGAAGAGCTAAAGATATAGAAATAGGAAGTACATCGTTAGGTCCCCATAGAGATGATTTTAGTCCCTCAATCAATGGTAAGGACCTTAGGATATTTGGTTCACAGGGTCAGCAAAGGACTCTTGTGCTGACACTTAAGCTGTCAGAGGTAAAGATACTTAAAAAGGAAACAGGATATTATCCGGTATTACTCTTAGACGATGTATATTCTGAGCTTGACGAGGACAGGAGAGGTTTTTTAACCGGATTATTCAGTGAAACTCAAACATTTATTACAGTTACCGATGCAGTAGAAACAGACAGTCTGAAGGCTTTTGACAAAACAATTTTCCATGTGAGAGAAGGTTATCTGTACGATGGAAATAAAACGTGGAGGGAAGTAAATGGCGATTGAAATAAACGGCAATGGAAATGGAAATGAAAGACATTATACAGCCAATGAGATCCAGGTATTGACAGGTCTTGAGCCAGTCAGAAAGAGACCTGGAATGTACATTGGAAGCACCGGGCCCAGAGGTCTTCACCACCTTGTTTATGAGGTAGTCGACAACAGTGTGGATGAGGCTCTTGCTGGTATATGCGATACAATAAACGTTATAATATACGAAGATAACTCAGTTTCCGTTGAAGATAACGGAAGCGGGATCCCTGTTGAGATCCATCCTCAGACTGGAAAATCAACTGTTGAGACAGTTTTGACAATTCTACATGCCGGAGGAAAATTCAATAACTCGGCTTATAAGGTCTCCGGAGGTCTTCATGGAGTAGGGGTATCCGTAGTAAATGCTCTTTCAGAGTGGCTTGTAGCAAAGGTAAAGAGAGAGGGCAAGGAATACAGACAATCCTTTGCAAGAGGTGCAGCTACTTCTGAATTGGAATGTATTGGAAATGCAGAGGGAACCGGAACAACTATACACTTTAAGGCAGACGACCAGATATTTGAAACAACAGTATTTGACTCTGCAACTCTTGAATACAGATTTAGAGAAATGGCATTCCTTAATAAGGGTATAAAAATTTCCCTGGAAGACAAGAGGTCCGGAGTTAAGAAGGAATTTCATTATTTAGGAGGAATAAAATCCTTCGTCGAATATATTAATAAGAACAAGAATCCACTTCATAAGGATGTAATATATTTTGAGCAGGAAAGAGATCTTACTACTGTAGAGCTTGCAATACAGTATACAGACGGTTATACAGAGAACGTATTTACATTCGCAAACAATATTAATACAGCAGAAGGTGGTTCACATCTCTCTGGTCTCAGGACTGCCCTTACAAGATCAATAAATGATTATGCAAGGAAATACGGCTTCCTTAAAGAAAAGGATGACAACCTGTCAGGAGAGGATGTAAGAGAGGGTATGACTGCGATCCTTTCAGTCAAGCTTCCAGAACCACAGTTTGAGGGCCAAACCAAAGGTAAGCTTGGAAATAGTGAAACAAGGGGAATAGTCGAGTCGTTAACCGCGGAATTCTTGAATAATTACTTTGAAGAGAATCCAAAGGTATCAAAAATAGTCCTGGATAAGGCAATAAGCTCCCAAAGAGCGAGAGAGGCAGCCAGAAAGGCAAGGGACCTTACAAGAAAGAGAAGCATATTGGATAACACCACACTTCCTGGAAAGCTTGCGGATTGTCAGTCCAGCGATATCAAGGAAACTGAGATATTCATAGTAGAGGGTGATTCTGCGGGAGGTAGTGCAAAGCAAGGTAGACACAAGAGATTCCAGGCAATTCTTCCTCTTAGAGGAAAGATAATGAACGTTGAGAAGGCAAGGCTGGATAAGATACTTGGCTATAATGAGATAAAGGCAATGATAACAGCCTTTGGAACTGGTATAGGCGAGGATTTTAATCTGGAGAAGCTTAGATACGGCAAGATAATAATAATGACGGATGCTGACGTAGATGGAGCTCATATTAGAACACTTATGCTTACGTTTTTCTACAGATACATGAGAGAGCTTATTGACAACGGACACGTATATATAGCTCAACCTCCTTTATATAAGGTAAGTAAGAACAGGAAGGAATACTACTGTTATAGCGATAGAGAGCTTGAGAAGCTTTTTGACGAGATAGGAAGAAGCGGAAATCCTGTGATCCAAAGATACAAAGGTCTTGGAGAGATGAATTCAGAGCAGCTTTACGACACAACTATGGATCCTGAGAGGAGGACCCTGCTGAGAGTGAGCGTAGAGGATGCAGTTGCTGCTGATGATATATTCACAACACTAATGGGTGATAAGGTTGACCCAAGAAGAGAGTTTATTGAAGAGAATGCTAAGTATGTTAAGAATCTTGACATCTAGGAGGCCAAAATGGATAACGAAAGAGATAAGCTAGTAGAAATAAAAATTGAAGATGAAATGAGAAACTCTTATCTGGATTATGCCATGAGTGTCATCGTAAGCCGTGCTCTCCCTGATGTAAGAGATGGGCTTAAGCCTGTACACAGAAGGATCCTATATGCAATGGACGAGCTGGGAATGACACCTGACAAGCAATACAGAAAGTCAGCCAGGGTAGTCGGAGACGTACTAGGTAAGTACCATCCGCATGGAGACAGCTCAGTTTATGGAGCAATGGTAAGATTGGCTCAGGATTTTAATACAAGGTATCTGCTTGTGGATGGACATGGAAACTTCGGCAGCGTCGACGGAGATGGAGCAGCAGCAATGCGTTATACCGAGGCCAGAATGACGAAGCTGGCTACAGAGATGTTAAGAGATATCAACAAGGATACTGTAAGCTTCAGACCTAACTTTGACGAGACTCTTCAGGAACCGACAGTGCTTCCAAGCAGGTTTCCGAACCTTCTTGTCAATGGATCCTCAGGAATAGCTGTAGGTATGGCTACAAATATACCACCTCATAATTTAAGAGAGGTGATTGATGGGCTTGCCCTTTTAATTGACGATCCAGAAAGTTCAGTTGATGATCTGATGAAGGTAATAAAGGGGCCGGATTTTCCCACCGGCGGGATCATCATGGGCAAAGACGGAATAAGGAAGGCCTTCAGATCCGGAAGAGGCAAGGTAACCCTAAGAGCGGTTGCTGAGATAGAGGAATCCTCCAGAGGTAAGCACAGCATTATAGTGTCAGAGATACCATATCAGGTAAACAAATCAAATTTGATCGAGAAAATTGCAGAATATGTAAGAGATAAAAAGCTGGAAGGCATTTCAGACCTGAGAGACGAGTCCGACAGGGAAGGCATGAGGATAGTAATCGAGATAAAGAGAGATGCTAATCCTAAGGTTGTCCTCAATAATCTTTTCAAGCATACCCAGCTGCAAACTACCTTTGGAATAATAAACCTTGCACTGGTAAATGGAGAGCCAAAGGTATTGAACCTTAAGGAAATGCTCTATTATTATCTTGAGCACCAAAAGGACATTATAATCAAGAGAACTAAATACGACCTGAATAAAGCCGAGGAAAGAGCCCATATAGTTGAGGGCTTAAAGATCGCCTTGGATAATATCGATGAGATAATCAAGATAATCAGGGGATCAGGTGACGACCAGGAAGCAAGAGATTCATTGATGAGCAGGTTTGCCCTTTCAGATAAACAGGCTCAGGCAATTCTCGATATGAGACTTAAGAGACTTACCGGCCTTGAAAGGGACAAGCTGGAGGAGGAATACGAGGCTCTGATCAAGGAAATAAACAGACTAAGAGAGATCCTTGCAAGTGAAAGGCTTGTTATGAATATAATCAAGGAAGAGCTGCTTGAAATAAAGGACAAGTATGGAGACATGAGAAGAACAAGGATCATGGCTGCAAGTCATGAGATAAATCTTGAGGATATGATAGAGGACGAGGACGTAGTAATAACTCTGACTCATTTCGGGTACATCAAGAGGATGCCTGAGGGGACATATAAGCCCCAGAGAAGGGGAGGAAAAGGAATAATAGCACTTACAAAGCGAGAAGAAGACTTTGTGGAGGACCTATACATCACTTCTACACACAGCACGATACTCTTCTTTACCAATAAGGGCAAGGTATACTCCCTAAAAGCATACGAGATTCCGGAGGCTGGAAGACAGGCTAAAGGAACAGCCATAGTAAATCTCTTGAACCTTACCGGTGATGAAAAGGTTTCAGCAATAATCCCATTGTACAAGCACAACCCGGAGGATAATCTTGTACTGATAACAAGGGAAGGCATCATCAAGAAGACAGGGCTGGATCAGTTTGAAAACATAAGAAAATCAGGCTTGATAGCTGTTTCTCTCCATGAGTCAGATGAGCTTATAAGCGTTAAGCTTACAGACGGTTCAAAGGATCTTATAGTAGTTACCAAAAAGGGAATGGCAATAAGGTTTAGTGAAAAAGATGTAAGGAATATGGGACGAAGCGCCATGGGCGTAAAGGCCATAACTCTTAATGAAGACGATGTAGTAGTAGCAATGGAGATCGTCGATGATGAAAGAAACCTTCTTGTAATATCTGAAAATGGCTATGGAAAAAGGACTCCGCTCACTGATTACAGGCTCCAAAACAGAGGTGGAAAAGGCCTTATCACATACAGCATTAAGGAAAAGACAGGAGATATTGTATCAGCTAAGGTTGTAAGCGAACACGACGAGGTCATGATGATATCTCTAAACGGAATAGTGATAAGGATTGGAGTGTCAGAAATATCAATAATGGGAAGGAGCACTCAGGGAGTCACTCTGATGAAGATGAAGGATGACAAGGTTGTTGCAGTCGCCATGTACATGGAGGACTAGAAGCCCTAAATTTGTTTACATTAACACATATTTGTTATAGAATGAATAACAAAACAATTAACAGTGGATGGAGGGAAGAATGAATGTCGCTTAATACCAAGGTAGATTTTAACCATGATCACAATCAGTGGGTTTTCAAGCCTGTCGGGGAAATTGATATCTATACCTCATCTGTATTTAAGGAAGAAATCGTCAAGTCCTTTGAGGAGAGGAAGGCAGATCTTGTTATTGATGGAAGGCAGCTGGACTATATCGACAGTACAGGTCTTGGTGCTCTGATAAGCCTTTTAAAAATGCTCCAGGATACAGAATACAAGATATATATCGACAACATCAGGCCAAATATCAGGAAGCTATTTGATATAACAGAGCTTGATAAGCTGTTCATCATAAGAGGTGACGAAAATGCTCAATGACAGGATATCAGTCAAGATCCCAAACAAGACTGACTATATAAGTCTTGTTAGATTGATTTCTTCGGCTATTGGAAGCAGAATTGGCTATAATGTCGATGAAATAGACGATCTCAAGGTTGCCATGGGTGAAGCATGCATACTATCCTTCGTACCTGATGAAGCAGACGAGGTTGAAATATCCTTTGAGGTATTAAAGGATAAACTAGAAATATCCATAAGCGGACACAAAGGGTTTGAGCCAGTCGAAGAGAAAAGGGAGGCCAAGCTGAGCAAAATGATCATAGAGTCGCTGATGGATGAGGCCTACTATTTGGATGAGCAGATCAGAATGGTCAAATATATAGATTAAGGATGGTAGTCCTATGGCTAACAAGCATAACTACAACAGAGATAAGAATAATAGCTTGGACAAGGCAGATATCAAGGAGCTTTTCAGGCAATATAAAGATATGCCTACCAAGGTTACAAGGGATATATTAATTGAAAACCACCTTTATATTGCCGAGATCCTTGCAAAAAAATATGCCAACAGAGGAATAGACTACGACGATATCTATCAGGTGGCCAGTATAGGACTTATTTATGCCATTGACAGGTACGACATAGACAAGGGCTTTGAATTCTCGAGCTTTGCAACTCCTACAATAATTGGAGAAATAAAAAAGTACTTCCGTGACAAAGGTTGGACCATCCGTGTACCAAGGAGGATCCAGGAGCTATCCAAGAAGATCAATAATGCAAAGGTACACCTGAGCCAGGAGCTTCAAAGGATTCCGACTGTGGAGGATATAGCTACTTACCTTAATACCTCTGAAGAAGAGATACTGGAGGCAATGGAGGCCAGTAAGGTCTACACTCCCCAATCTCTGGATGTGACCTTCGATTCTCACAATGATGATAAGGAAGTCAACCTTGCGGAGCTGATAGGAGAAGAAGATTTCTACTTCAGCAGAATAGAAAACAATGATTTCCTTATGAAGACAATGGAGAAGCTGAACGAGATCGAGAAAGAGATCCTTATAGAAAGGTACTTCAACAAGAGGACTCAGGTTACAATAGCTAATAATCTCGATATCTCACAGATGACCGTTTCAAGGATAGAAAAGAGGATCCTTGAGAAGCTTCGCAAGGAAGTAGAGCGTACTATGATCGATTAACACAACCAACCAAGAGCTGTCCGAATGATCGGAGCAGCTCTTTTTTCTTATAAACCTGTTGACAAAGGCACTTGTTGGCTGTATAGTATAAAAGGTTGACGGTTTTAGACAAATTTGTTAAAAATCTTCTTGAAAACCTGTTGACAGATCGCTTAGAAAAGTGCTATACTAAGCAAGTCGCCTCGAGAGCCAAGGGTTCTTAAGTGGCGAATGAACCTAGATAACTAAACAGTGTGAGAACTTTGAATGAACCAAAGATTTCAATTTTTAAGAACAAATAATATGAGCTAAATCAAACTATTAAATGAGAGTTTGATCCTGGCTCAGGACGAACGCTGGCGGCGTGCCTAACACATGCAAGTCGAG